>QWCK01002749.1_pt1 | contig 21036 bp, 36 predicted proteins | sample 1972571 | NCBI WGS metagenome assembly QWCK01 (sample SAMN09866710, study PRJNA288562) | Human gut metagenome isolate term2_stool, whole genome shotgun sequencing... | isolation source: gut | host: Homo sapiens | place: USA: California | reverse complement strand
TCCATAGTCATACTAGCTTTGCCACTAGTGATAATTGCCATATTTATAATACTTAGGAAGGTCTTCAGATATATTTGAATTTATATTAGGATTATCAAGAAAAAAATATTTTATGTAATGATTTATTTCATCATTTAAGACCATATCTTTAAAAATATCCATGAGCTCATCAGAACTATCATATATTTCAAAATTTTCATGAATCTTAGCTCTAGCATCTAAAACATGATTGATCGTTATTTTTTCAAATATTAATTTAAAAATTTCCTGGTCTTTTATAGACAAATTATTCATAGAAAAAGAATTTATACTTGCGGTAGAAGCTTTTACATCTTCTGGCATATAAAATCTTCTTTCAAGAAGATTTGCCAAGGCAAACTGAACACTAATATTATCCTTAATTATTTTTTTAATCTTATCTTTAGAAATCTTTAAATCTCTAAAATTTTTAAGACCAATATCTTTGGGCAAATCAATAAGTTTATAATTAAAAGCATTGTTCTTATTGTGGATTTTAGCAAAATCTTCTAATAATATTTCTTTAAGCAAAAAAATCACCTATCTTGAAAGGTTTTCCAGTATGTAGATAGAGATAGCTTACTAGCAAAAGTTGTTGTGACAAAAACATTTGATACCTTTACCACTACCCCAGCTTTTCCTATTTGGAGATTTCTAATTCTTCACTAGTAATTTCTTTTATTCCATTTTTATCTACTATTAAATGGCTTTTAAGGACCATCTCTTATAATACTGATGAATTTCTGATCTTCTATTATATTTTCACAATATAAATCTCTTGAGTCAGCAAAAGTTGGACTAGCAGAAGAAAAAATTAATAAAGCTATCATTAAACTACAAAAAACTTCTTCATAATTTACTTCTTTCAGTGTTACAGATTCTAACTTTCAAGTGTATTATAGCATAGAATTTATATAAATTTTATCTTGCTAGCAAATTAAAACTAAATGAATCCCTTTGAATTTTAAAAATAAAACCCTACTATTTTTAAATAGCAGGGTTTTATTAAAAAAAAAAGAGAAATCCCTTTAGGACTTCTCTTATACTAATTCAAGTATTGCTTTTTCTGCTCCATCTCCACGACGACTGCCAAGTTTTATTACTCTTGTATATCCACCATTTCTTTCTTCATACTTTGGTGCTATTTCAGTAAATAATTTTGTCACTACATCTTCATCATAAATGTAGGCAAGTGCTTGACGTCTTGCATGTAAATTGTTACGTTTACCAAGAGTTATCATTTTTTCAGCCATTCTTTGAGTTTCTTTTGCTCTTGAAACGGTTGTAATAATTCTTTCTTCTCTAAGTAAAGATGTTACGAGGTTTCTAAGCATTGCTTTTCTATGAGCACTTGGACGGCCAAGTTTTCTTAATGTTGCCATTTTTACCCCCTTATTCGTCTTCTTTCTTCAAACTTAATCCTAATTCAGCGAGTTTATTTTCTACTTCTTCTAAAGATTTTTTACCTAGGTTTCTTACCTTCATCATTTCTTCTTGAGTTTTTTGCATCAGTTCATCAACTGTATTGATGTTTGCTCTTTTTAAACAGTTAAAAGATCTTACTGATAGATCAAGCTCTTCAACTGTCATTTCAAGAACTTTTTCTTTTTGATCTTCTTCTTTTTCAACCATGATGTTTACTTCGTTAGCATGTTCTGTTAAGCCAACAAATAAGTTTAGATGTTCTGTTAAAATCTTAGCGGCAAGTGATACTGCTTCATCTGCACCCATAGAACCATCTGTTGAAACTTCTAATATAAGTTTATCAAAGTCTGTTCTTTGACCAACTCTTGTGCTCTCAACTTTCCAGTTTACTTTTCTAACTGGTGTATAGTTTGAGTCGATAGGTATTATACTAATTTCAGCACTTTCATCTTTTTTAAGTTCTGAAGGTTCATATCCTCTACCTTTTTTAATTGTTAGTTCCATGTAAACATCAGCATCTTCATTAAGAGTAGCTATATGGTGGTCAGGATTAATTATGTCTAAATTCACTTCTGCCTTTAAATCAGAAGCTTTGATTTCTCCCTCACCTTTTTTTTCAACGATAACTTTAACATCTTCGTCACCATCATAATTTATAACTAATTCTTTAATGTTTAAAATTATTTGAGGTACATCTTCAAATACACCTGGAATTGTAGAAAATTCGTGCTCTACTCCCCTAATTTTTATAACGGATACTGCAGCACCAGGAAGAGATGATAAAAGTACTCTTCTAAGAGAATTCCCTATTGTAATACCGAATCCACCTTCTAATGGTTCTACTACAAATTTTCCATATGTTCCAGATTCATTTAATTCTTCTATCTCAATACTAGGCTTTTCAATTTCTATCATTGACTTACCCTCCTTTATGGGTTATTAGGAGTGTAAATAATTAAACTCTCCTGCGTTTAGGTGGTCTACAACCATTATGTGGAATTGGTGTAATATCCTTAATCATTGTTACTTCAAGTCCTGAAGCTTGAAGTGATCTTATCGCAGCTTCTCTTCCTGATCCTGGTCCTTTTACATATACTTCAACTGTTTTTAGTCCATGTTCTTTAGCTTTTGTTGCAGCTGCTTCAGCTGCTTCTTGTGCAGCGAAAGGTGTAGATTTTCTTGAACCTCTAAAGTTAAGTGCTCCAGCACTAGACCATGAAATTACATTACCACTCATATCTGTTAGTGTAACCATTGTGTTGTTAAATGTTGAAGAAATATGAGCTTGACCTTTTTCAATATTTTTACGTTCTCTTCTTCTTGCACGTGTTGCTTTTTGTTTCTTAGCCATTATCTACCCTCCCTTACTTTTTCTTTGAAACTAATTTCTTAGGACCTTTTCTAGTTCTAGCATTAGTTTTTGTTTTTTGACCTCTTACTGGAAGTCCTTTTTTATGTCTTTGTCCTCTGTAGCAATTAATTTCTCTAAGTCTTTTGATATTCATTGCTACATCTCTACGTAGATCTCCTTCTACGTGATACTTATCTATTTCTTCTCTTATTTTTGCAAGTTCAGATTCTGTTAGGTCTTTTACTCTTGTATCAAAATCAACGTCAGCATTTCTAAGAATTTCTTGTGCTCTGCTTCTGCCTATTCCATATATATAAGTAAGACCAATCTCAACGCGTTTTTCTCTGGGTAAGTCAATACCAGCAATTCTTGCCATTATAGCCTCCTTATCCTTGTCTTTGTTTATGCTTTGGATTTTCACAAATGACCATAATTCGACCATTTCTCTTTATAATCTTACATTTTTCGCACATCTTTTTTACAGATGGTCTAACCTTCATAATTATCCCTCCTATAATTTAGGATTGTTTATTTCTTTCTCCAGGTAATTCTTCCTCTTGTTAAATCATAAGGTGATAATTCAACTTTTACTTTGTCTCCTGGAAGTATTCTAATATAATTCATCCTTAATTTTCCTGAAATATGGGCTAGAATTATATGACCATTTTCAAGTTTTACTTTAAAAACTGTATTTGGCAGTGCTTCAACAACTTCGCCTTCGACTTCAATTACATCTTCTTTAGCCACTAAAATTTTCCCCTTTCATTACTTAACTATAGTCTTTTAATTTATTTCTAATATAAGAATCATTAATATCTGCATTTTCTATATTTATTATATCTTTATAAATCATCAGATGTTTAATCTTTTTTTTCTTTGGTTTTGCTAATTTTCTTAGCTTTCCATCAACTATAGCTACATAGTCTTGATCAAGAATATCTTTTATAATAAATACCTTTCCTGAATCTCTACCAGCTTTTGATTTAACTATTTGGCCTACCTTTATAAAAAAAGTATTATCCATAAATTAGTTTTCTAAACCTTTTACTATTTCTTCGGATACTTCTTTTATATCTTTTGATCCGTCTACATTTACTAATAGCTCTTGAGCTACATAGTAGTCTAGAAGAGGAACTGTTTGATCCAAATAAACTTTAATTCTATTTTCTACAGTTTCTTTTACATCATCATCTCTTTGGATAAGTGGTGTATTATCTTTATCACAAACACCTTCCACTTTTGGTGGATTGTATTTTACATGATAAGTTGCTCCGCAAGTCTTGCATATTCTTCTGCCTACGGCTCTATCTACTAATATGCTTTGATCTACGTCTATATTTATTACCTTATCAAGTTTTGTGTTTAATTTATCAAGTTGAGCATCAAGGCTAACAGCTTGAGTTACTGTTCTTGGAAATCCATCTAATAAAAATCCATCTTTACAATCATCTCTTGAGATTCTTTCTTGAACAATCTTTATTACGACTTCATCTGGAACTAGTAAACCTTTATCCATGTATGATTTTGCTTCTTTTCCTAAATCTGTGTTGTTCTTTATATTTTCTCTAAATATATCTCCAGTTGAGATATGAGGTATATTATATTTGTTTATTATAAATTCTGCTTGAGTTCCCTTACCTGCTCCTGGAGGTCCTAATATTACTAACTTCATTTGTTTATCTCCTATTTGTTAAGAAATCCTTTGTAATGTCTCATAAGCATTTGTTGTTCAAGTACTCTTGTTGTTTCAAGAACAACTCCAACTACTATTATCATAGATGTTCCACCATAGTTAAATGGTAGATTGGAAATCTTTGTTAAAAATACTGGAAGCACTGCTAATATTGCTAGTGCAATTGCTCCTGGTAGACATAATCTATTAACTGTTCTTTGTAGATAATCTGATGTAGGTTTTCCTGCTCTTATTCCAGGAATAAAACCTCCATTTTGTTGCAAGTTCTTAGAATATTCAACAGTATTAAATTGTATTGCTGTATAGAAATATGTGAAGAATACTATTAGTAAAACAGTAAATACAACATAATATATAGTTCCAGGTACTCCCTCTACAGTGAAATATTTTTCTATTGTTCTTATTGTCGATTCATTTTTTGTAAATAGAGCAATTGTTGCTGGAATTGCAACTATTGAACTGGCAAAGATTATAGGCATAACACCACTCATTAATACTTTTACAGGTATGTGAGTTGATTGTCCGCCGTACATTTTTCTACCAACTACTCTTTTTGCATATTGTACAGGGATTCTTCTTTCTCCTTCATTTAGCAATACTACAAATACTACAATAGCTATAGCTATTATTAAAAATAGTATTAAGAATATTGGATTTGCCATACCAGCATTTACTATTGCAAAAGATTTTACTATATCTGCTGGGAATCTTGATACTATACCTGCAAATATCAATAATGATATACCATTTCCAATTCCATGTTCTGTTATTTGTTCTCCAATCCAAATTAAAACTGCTGTACCTGCAACTATTGACAATACAACAACTGATTTTTCAAGTATTGTGGTTGCCACAACAGCTTCACCGAAGAATCCAAATGAATATCCAATAGCTTGAATAAATGCTATTACGATTGCAAGATATCTTGTATATTTTGCAATTTTCTTTCTTCCTGTCTCTCCTTCTTTTGAAAGAGCCTCTAGTGAAGGAATAGCAATTGTTAATAATTGAATAATAATGGATGATGTGATGTATGGATATATATTAGCTGCAAATATTGTAAATTTACTAAAGTTACCCCCTGACATTAAGTCGAGTAAAGAAAATACTGTTCCGCCAGAGTTACTATATAGTTGTGATATTGCTAATGAATTCATAAAAGGTACTGTTATATGAGATCCAAGTCTATATATCAACAACATCGCTAATGTAAATAACATCTTTTTACGTAAAGATGGTATCTTCCAAGCATTCCTAAATGTGGAAATCATCAGATCACCTCTGCCTTTCCTCCAGCCGCTTCTATTTTTTCTACAGCTGATTTAGAAAATTTATTAGCTTTTACTGTGATTTTTGAGCTAATTTCACCATTTCCTAGGATCTTTAAGCCATCTTTTTTATTTTTAATAATTCCCATATCTTTTAGTATTTCAGGTGTAACTTCTGCTCCATCTTCAAATTTGCTTAAATCAGAAACATTAACTACATCATATTCTTTTTTGAATACATTAGTAAAACCTCTCTTAGGAAGTCTTCTAAATAAAGGCATTTGACCCCCTTCAAATCCTGGTCTTACTCCACCACCTGATCTAGCATTTTGTCCTTTGTGTCCTTTTCCAGAAGTTTTACCAAGTCCTGACCCAATACCTCTACCAAGTCTTTTCTTAGATTTAACTTCTCCACCTTCAGCTGGTCTTAGATTGTGTAATTTCAATGTTTACACCTCCTTATTCAGTTATCTCAAGCATATAAGAAACTTGTTTTATCATTCCTCTTATTTGAGGATTGTCTTCGTGTTCTACAACTTGTCCTATTTTATTTAATCCCAATGCTTTAATTGTTCTCTTATGAGTTTTAATTTTACCAATAGGGCTTTTTACTAATTTTATTTTCATAGTTCTTACTCCCTTATCCTAAAATTTCATTTGCTGGCTTATTTCTAAGTCTTGCAACTGATTCAACTGTCATAAGTTCTGATAGACCTTTAATAGTTGCATTCACAATATTTCTAGGATTGTTAGATCCTATATTTTTTGTACGTATATCTGAAATTCCTGCAAGTTCACATACAGCACGTACTGCTCCACCAGCAATTACTCCTGTTCCTTCAGGGGCTGGTTTTAAAAATACTCTTCCCGCACCAACTACTCCAGTTACTTCATGAGGGATACTTGTATTTAATAAATTTACTTTAATTAAATGTTTTTTTGCATCTTGTGTTGCTTTTCTTATTGATTCAGGAACTTCCAGTGCTTTACCTGTTCCTACACCAACATGACCGTTTCTATCGCCAACAACTACTAGAGCTGAAAATCTAAAGTTTCTACCACCTTTAACTACTTTTGCTACTCTGTTAATTGCCACTACTCTTTCTTCAAGATCCAACTCTTGTGCATTAATTAATGAACGTTCCATTTTCCCCTCCTTCTTAGAATTGTAGTCCTGCTTCTCTAGCTGCATCTGCTAATGCTTTGATACGTCCATGATAAACATATCCAGATCTATCAAATACTACTTCTTTGATACCAGCATCAAGAGCTCTTTGTGCTACTGACTTTCCTACTTCTTTAGCTGCTTCAATATTTTTTGTACTTTCAAGTCCTAATGATTTATCAAGTGTTGAAGCCTGTGCTAAAGTTCTTCCGTTTTCATCATCTATAATTTGTGCATATATATGCGCACTAGATCTGTAAACTGAAAGTCTTGGGCAAGATTCTGTTCCGGAGATTTTATTTCTGATTCTCTTGTGTCTTTTTATTCTGCTTGCATTTCTATCAATTTTCTTTAACACTTTTATTTACTCCTTCCTTACTTACCTGTCTTTCCTACTTTACGTCTTATATGTTCATCTACATACTTAATACCTTTACCCTTGTATGGTTCAGGTTCTCTATATCTTCTTATATTTGCTGCATATTGACCAACTTTTTGTTTGTCTATGCCGCTTATTATGATTCTTGTTGGCTCAGGAACTTCAACTTCAATTCCTGCTGGATCTTCAAGTTCTAGTGGATGAGAAAATCCTAAAGTTAAAGCTAGTTTTTTACCACTTTTTGCTGCTCTATAACCAGTACCAACAATTTCTAATTCTTTTTTATAGCCTTCAGTAACACCAACAACCATATTATAGATCAATGTTCTTACTAAGCCGTGTAGTGATTTTGATTCTTTTGTATCATCTGGTCTAGTAACAACAATTTCTGAATCTTCTTTGCTGATATTTAATTTAGGGCTAAAGCTTTGTGTTAATTCTCCCTTAGGTCCCTTTACGGTTACTGTATTATCTTGTATTTTTACATCTACACCGTTTGGGATCTCGATTGGTTTTTTACCTATTCTAGACATATTTCCTCCTATTACCAAACGTAGCAGATTACTTCTCCACCTACATTAGAGTTTCTAGCTTCTTTGTCAGTAATTATTCCTTTTGAAGTTGAAATAATTGCAATGCCAAGTCCGCCAAGAACTTTAGGCACTTCACTATTTTTTGCATATACTCTAAGGCCAGGTTTAGAAATTCTCTTTAAACCACTAATAACTTTTTCGTCGTTTTCGCCGTATTTTATATCAATTCTAATTATTCCTTGTTTGTCATCATCTATTACTTCGTAATTTTTAATATATCCTTCTCTTAATAGAATTTCGGATATTTGCTTTTTAATATTTGAAGCCGGAATATCAACAGATTTATGTTTTGCATTATTAGCATTTCTAATTCTAGTAAGCATATCTGCAATTGGGTCTGTCATCATATTATTTGCCTCCCTTCCTGCTAATGGTAATAATTACCAACTTGCTTTTCTCACACCTGGAATCTGTCCTTTATATGCTAATTCTCTAAAACAAATTCTACAGATACCATATTTTTTTAATACAGAATGTGGTCTACCACATATGTTACATCTAGTGTATTCTCTTGATTTATATTTAGCTTTTCTTTTTTGTTTTGCTATCATTGATTTTTTTGCCACAAGTGTTTCCCCCTAATTACTTTTCAAATGGCATTCCCATTTTTTCAAGGAAAGCTTTAGCTTCTTCATCTGTCTTAGCTGTTGTGACAATTGATATATCCATACCTCTTATAGCATCTACTTTGTCATATTCTATTTCAGGAAATATCAATTGTTCTTTTAAACCTAGTGCATAATTTCCTCTACCATCAAATGCTGTAGATTTTACACCTCTAAAGTCTCTTACTCTTGGAAGAGCAATATTCATTAGTTTGTCAAGAAAATCATACATTCTTTCGCCACGTAGAGTTACTTTAACACCAATTTTATTTCCTTCTCTTAACTTGAAGTTCGCAATTGATTTTCTTGCTGTTGTAACAACTGGCTTTTGACCTGATATTAAAGTAAGGTCTTCAATAGCTGATTCAAGACTCTTAGGATTGTCTTTAGCTTCTCCTAATCCTATGTTTATTACAACTTTTTCAAGTTTAGGAACTTCCATTATGCTTTTATATTCGAATTTTTCAAGTAGATAGCTTACTACTTCATTATCATACTTTTCTTTTAATCTTGAAGTCATATTCTACCTCCTTACTTTATAGCTTCGTTGTCAGATTTTTTAAATCTGATTTTCTTTCCATCTTCTATTCTATAACCAAGTTTTGTAGTCTTGCCTGATTTTGAATCAAAGTATGCTACATTTGAAACATCAATAGCAGCTTCTTGTTTTTCTATTCCGCCTGCTTGTTGAGGTCCTCTTGGTTTTATATGTTTTGTAACCATATTTACCTTTTCTACAATTACTTTATGTTGTTTAGGAAAGGTTTTTAGTACTTTACCGGTAGCTCCTTTGTCTTTTCCGGCAATCACTTTTACAGTATCACCTTTTTTAATACGCATATTTACCTCCCATTAAAGAACTTCCGGTGCAAGTGAAATTATCTTCATGAAATTTCCACTTCTTAGTTCTCTGGTAACAGGTCCAAAGATACGAGTTCCTACCGGACTTCTGTCATCCTTTATTATAACTGCTGCATTTTCATCAAATCTTATATATGATCCGTCTTTACGGCTAATTCCTTTATTTGTTCTAACAATTACGGCCTTAACTACTGAACCTTTTTTTACAACTCCACCAGGAATTGCATGTTTTACAGAACAAACAACTATATCACCGATATTAGCTACTTTTCTGTTTGTACCACCAAGTACTTTTATTACAAGTAGTTCTCTAGCTCCGGAATTATCAGCAACATGTAGTCTTGTTTCTTGTTGAATCATGAGCTTACCTCCTTCTAGAAATTATTTAGCTTTCTCAATAATATCTACTAATCTCCATCTCTTGTCCTTACTTAGTGGCCTTGTTTCCATGATTTTTACTTTATCGTTTAATTTTGCTTCATTGTTTTCATCATGAACTTTAAATTTAGTAGTCTTTTTAAATCTTTTTTTATAAATGGGATGAGTTACAAATGTTTCAACAGCTACAGTGATAGTTTTTTCCATCTTATCGCTGATTACTGTTCCTATTTCAGTTTTTCTTGAATTTCTTTGCATTGTCTATTAAGCCTCCTTTCCCACTTCTAGTTCACGTTCTCTGAGGACAGTTTTAACTCTTGCTATATCTTTTTTTAATAATTTAATACTTGCTGGATTGTCAAGTTGACCTGTTGCTAGTCTAAATCTTAAATTAAATAATTCGTTTTTTAAATCATTTACTTTGTTTACTAATTCTTCACTTGACATTTGGCGAATTTCTTTAGTCTTCATTTGATTCACCATCCTTTTCTCTCATAACAATTTTTGATTTGATTGGAAGTTTCATTGCTGCAAGTCTCATTGCTTCTCTTGCTATTTCATCTGAAACACCGCTCATTTCAAACATAATACGGCCTGGTTTTACTACAGACACCCAATATTCAGGAGCACCTTTACCAGAACCCATACGAGTTTCAGCAGGTTTTTCTGTTACTGGCTTATCTGGAAATATTTTGATCCAAATATTTCCTCCTCTTTTTATATATCTAGTCATAGCACGACGTGCTGCTTCTATTTGATTTGAAGTAATCCAAGCTGGTTCTAGAGCTTGTAGCCCATATTCACCATAGGTAAGCGTGTTTCCACGTTGTGCTTTACCTTTCATTCTGCCTCTGTGCACTCTACGGTACTTTACTCTTTTAGGCATTAACATGACTGTTTTCCTCCTCTCGTCAGATTATCTGTTTTCGTTCTTATTTCTTTGATTTCTTCTAGGAGCTCTGTTGTTTCTGTTATCTCTGTTTTGTGGTCTTCTTCTGTTGTTTCTTTTTCTGTTTTCTTTTATTTCTGGAAGAACTTCACCCTTATATAACCAAACTTTTACTCCAAGCTTTCCATAAGTTGTATCTGCTTCTGCAAATCCATAGTCTATATCAGCTCTTATTGTTTGAAGAGGAATTGTTCCTTCTGAATACCCTTCAGTTCTTGCCATGTCAGCACCACCAACACGACCTGAAACAGATGTTTTAATACCTTTTGCTCCAGCTCTCATTGTTCTTTGAATTGCTTGTTTCATTGCTCTTCTGAATGAAACTCTTCTTTCAAGTGATTCAGCAATTGATTCAGCAACAAGTTGTGCTTCTAAATCTTGAACTTTAATTTCTTCTACATTTATAACAACACTTTTGCCAGTAAGTTTTTCAAGTTCTTTTCTTAACTCTTCAACTCCAGCTCCGCCTCTTCCTATTACCATTCCAGGCTTAGCTGTATAAATTGAAATCTTAACCTTTTTAGAGGCTCTTTCAATATTAATTTTTGAAATACCAGCTGTGTATAATTTTTCTTTTACGTATTTACGGATTTTGTTATCTTCCAATAATAGTTCTGCGAAATCTTTTTTATCGGCAAACCATTTAGAATCCCAGTCTTTAATTACGCCAACACGTAGTCCGTGTGGATTAACTTTTTGGCCCATTATTCACACTCCTTATTCAGCTTCTGCAACTACTACGCCAATATGGCTTGATCTTTTTAATATTGGATAAGCCGTACCTTTAGCTTTTGGACGGAATCTTTTCATTGTTGGACCGTCATTGGCATATGCCTTAGCTACATATAAATTATCTCTATTTAAATTTAAATTATTTTCAGCGTTAGCTACTGCAGAGTTAAGCACCTTGTAAAGTTCTCTTGCTCCTTTTTTAGGAGTGAACTTTAACATAGAAAGGGCTTCATCTACTTGTTTGCCACGAATTTCCGCGCAAATATAATTCACTTTTAATGGTGAAATTCTAACATATTTTGCAACTGCTTTTGCTTGCATTATTTTCCCCTTTCTTTTACTTTACATCAGTGGTCTTTTCACTTCTAGCTGTATGTCCCCTGAAAAGTCTTGTAGGTGCAAATTCTCCTAATTTGTGTCCTACCATATCTTCTGTTATATATACAGGAACATGCTTTCTGCCGTCATACACTGCTATTGTGTGTGATATCATTTCAGGAAATATAGTGGAGCGGCGAGACCAAGTTTTGATAACTTTCTTGTCGTTTGTTGCGTTTAAAGCGTCTACTTTTTTTAACAGATGTTCATCTGCAAAAGGACCTTTTTTAACTGATCTACTCATTATTTACCTCCCCTTATTTAGTCTTTCTTCTTCTAACTATATACATGTTAGATTTTTTATTTTTAGCTCTAGTCTTAAGTCCAAGTGTTGGTTTACCCCAAGGAGTTACTGGTGAAGGTCTACCTATAGGAGTTCTACCTTCCCCACCACCATGAGGGTGATCTACTGGGTTCATTGCTGAACCTCTTACGTGAGGTCTTTTTCCTATATATCTTGATTTACCAGCTTTACCTAAAACTACTAATTCATGAGTAAGGTTTCCAACTTGACCAACTGTAGCTCTACATTCTAGTAAAACTAGTCTAAACTCTCCTGATGGTAAACGAAGTTGTGCATATTTTCCTTCTTTAGCCATTAGTTGAGCTGATGAACCAGCCGATCTTGCAATTTGTCCACCTTTTCCAGGTAACATTTCTATGTTATGAACTGTTGTACCAATAGGTATATCTGCTAATCTTAGAGCATTACCTACTTTGATATCAGCTTCTTGTCCTGATTCTACTGTGTCTCCTACTTTTAATCCATTTGGAGCAAGTATATATCTTTTTTCACCATCAGCATAATTAAGTAGTGCTATATAACTTGTTCTATATGGATCGTATTCAATAGCTGCAACTTTTGCAGGTATATTGTCTTTGTCTCTTTTAAAGTCAATAATTCTATATTTTCTTTTAACTCCGCCACCTTTATGTCTTGAAGTTATTCTACCGTAAGAGTTTCTTCCGGCATTTGATTTTAAGCTTACAGTAAGGCTTTTTTCTGGAGCTTTTTTTGTTATTTCTTCAAATGTAGAGACAGTCATCTGTCTTAATGCAGGAGAAGTTGGTTTAAATCCTCTAATTGCCATCTTTTTCCTCCTTATTATTCCATACCTTCGAAGAATTCAATATCTTTTGAATCTTCTTTTAATTTTACAATAGCTTTCTTCCAAGCAGGACGTCTTCCTTGACTTACGCCTTGTCTTTTTAACTTTCCATACATATTCATAGTGTTCACTGATTCAACATCTACACCAAAAATTTCTTCTATCGCTTTTTTAATTTCAGGTTTTGTAGCGTTTTTATCAACTTCAAATGTGTATTTCTTTTCTTCTGTGATGTCCATACTCTTTTCAGTTATAATAGGTCTTTTTATGATGTCAAATTTATTCATTAATTGAACACCTCCTCAATAACTTTCAAAGCATCTTTAGTTACTACAAATGAGTTGTATTTTAAAATGTCATATACGTTGATGTTTTGAGCCATTGTTGTTTTTACATTTTCCATATTTCTTGAAGCTCTTTTAATGTTTTCATCATTATCTGCTATAACAACTAAAGCTTTTCTATTAGCATTTACATTATCTAAAACTTTTTTGAAGTTCTTTGTTTTTGCTTCTTCAAGTTTGAAATCATCTAATACGATTATTTCATTTTCTTGAGCTTTTGATGTTAAAACACTCTTAAGAGCAAGTCTTCTAACTTTTTTAGGTGTTGTATAAGAATAGTCTCTTGGTTTCTTAGCAAACACTACTCCGCCACCTCTCCATTGAGGAGATCTTATACTACCTTGTCTTGCACGGCCAGTTCCCTTTTGTCTCCAAGGTTTTCTTCCACCGCCACGTACCTCTGCACGTGTTTTTGCACTGTGTGTACCTTGTCTTTTATTAGCTAAGATATTTTTTACAACAAGATAAACAGCATGTTCATTTATTTCAATATCAAATATCTCTTTGTTTAATTCAATTTCTTCTACAGATTTACCATCCATATTTAAAACAGAAATGTTAGGCATAAAAACACCCTCCTTTCACTACTTTTCTATTTAACAGTATTTTTAATGATAACAGTACCTTTCTTAGGTCCAGGAATTGCACCCTTGATCAGAATTAGGTTTTTATCTAAGTCAACTCTTATTATTTCAAGATTTTGTACTGTAACTCTTTCATTTCCCATTTTGCCGGCCATTCTATGTCCCTTCCAAACTCTTCCAGGATAAGTTGCCGCACTCATACCACCTGGCATTCTATGGAATTTTGAACCGTGAGTTTCTCTACCACGACCGAAGTTGTGTCTTCTGATAACACCTTGAGTTCCTTTACCTTTAGAATTTCCAGTAACATCAACGAATTGTCCTTGTTCGAATATATCTACTTTTAATTCATCGCCAATGTTATATTCATCAGTGTTGTCAGTTCTAAATTCTCTGATATTTTTCTTGTATTCAACACCTGCTTTGTCGAAGTGTCCTTTTAGTGGTTTATTAACTCTTCTTTCTTTAACATAACCTGTAGCTACTTGTATTGCGTTATATCCATCTACTTCCTCTGTCTTTTTTTGAATTACTACATTAGGTTCAGCTTCAATAACTGTTACAGGAGTAACAACACCTTGTTCGTCAAAGATTTGAGTCATACCAATCTTTTTACCAATTAATAGTTTCAATATTTACCTCCTAATTTTTACAGCGGATTGCTGCGCAATCTTATAAAGAACAATTATTATAGCTTAATTTCTATATCAACGCCTGCTGGCAAGTTGAGTTTCATAAGTGAATCTACTGTCTTTTGATTTGGATTTACAATATCAATAAGACGTTTGTGTGTTCTTTGTTCGAATTGTTCTCTAGAATCCTTATATTTATGAACTGCTCTAAGTATTGTTATGATTTCCTTTTCTGTTGGTAGTGGTATAGGTCCTGAAACAACCGCACCTGTTTGCTTTGCAGCTTCCACTATTCTTGAAGCAGAATTATCTAATAGTTCATAATCATAAGCTTTAAGTTTAATTCTTATTTTTTGTTTGCCATTATTTGACATACTTTCCCTCCTATTCGCATAAATAACATATTTGCGAGTTTAGGTTACTGATAAACGCACCCTGGTGTATCTTGAGTGCCATTTAAAAAGAAAAATAACCTCGCCCTGGTCAAGCCGGGACTTCTCATCCATAATTACCTTGCCTTCCTTTTTCTCTCAAAAGACAAGCAACTTATAGAATCATCGCAACTAATCTATTTCAAACGCTTTAATATTATATAAAAGACTTGAGCATTTGTAAAGGCTATTTGACAAATTTCTTTAAGTTTTTTATTTTTATTTTTTATAAATTTTATTTAATTAAATTCTACTCCTTTTTATCTATTATATATAGGAAGAAAATATTTTTTTATTTAATTTTTTATAATTCCTAACTTTTATTAGCCTATATATTTTTTAATTTATTCTTTTATCTTCTATTATATTAATATATTAAGTTTTTAAATAAATTATTAATATGCTTAATTTTACAAATAAAAAAAGATGGTAGGCCCATCTCTTTTTACTGTAACATCTTATTATATATAGGAAGGTGTTGTTTATTTTATAATTTCTTTTATATAGTTTTTATTTTTTGATTCTAGCTCTAGATCCATTACCTTGTTTATAGTTCCTGCTATATTTAAGATACTTTCTTTTTCTAATATAGTATCTTCTTTGAAGTTAGGACCTACACAGATAGCAATTGCATCGTAATTATTTTTATCTGGTAAATATCCGTGGTTACCATGATTTTTAGTATTGTTTTTAGAAATTAAATTTTCTCCAAGCTGAGAATCAAATATATATCCCTCTTTTGCTTCTAGCCATAGAACTGCATCTTTTGATGCTCCAAGTTTTTCTATTTCATCTTTATATATTATTTTTTCTACTTCTTCTATATTTAGCTCTTTTAATTTATTTATTATTTTTTCTAAAGTTTCCTTGTCATCTTTATCTTTTAAGTAAAGAGCTGCAGATCCGCCATTAGTTAAGAAGAAGGCTTTGTATTTTTTTGTTGAACCATCTTCATTTGCTTCTAAAAGATCCATATCTTCTAATATTTTATTAATTTTTATAGATTTAAATACATCTATTTGAGAGTGATCTGATATAAATACTACATTTATATCATCTAAATTATTTTCTTTTGAAATTTCTTGGAAGAATCTTTCAAGTCTTGCATCTAAATCTTTTATAGCGTAGTCAACTGCTAGGTGTTTTGATCCATAGACGTGTTTTTTACTATCTATATTTATTAAATGTAGAAATAATAAATCTGGATTGTATTTATTAAAAGTATAGGCTGCAGATCTTGCTAAAAATTCATCATAGCCTGGTTGCTGATCAGGGCCTATTTCGCCAAAGTTTTGAAATAATTCTCTTATATAATTTGAGTCTGATTGACTTGATACATATTCCGCAAATTCCATGCCATAAGTATTTCCAATTTCTGGAAAATTATAATCTATGTCTGCATTTACTGTTACTGGCCATGAAAATGAAGCGATTTTTAATCCTTTTCTTTTAGCTGCAGTAAATATACTATCAACTTTTACATATTTATAATCCCAAAACCAATCCATAGCGAGTTTTTCTGGTTGCAATAAAAGATTGTTATCTACTCCATGGTCTATTGGTCTAACTCCAGTAATCATACTTGTGTGAATTGGGTATGTTACTGTTGGATAAATTGTTTTTAAATTTTTTATCCAAGATCCTTTTTTTATCATCTTGCTTAAAAATGGCATTTTGGAATAAGTTTCTTCGTCAATATTTCCTAATGCATCTAGTGAAATTACTATTAATTTATTCATATATCTCCTTATTTTATTCCTGTGTATACAAAGGCATCTATTATTCTTTTTTGTGCTAGTAAGAATATAAGTATTATTGGAACAACTAGTATCATATTTCCTGCCATAAGTACGTTCCAAGATATTCCATCCATTGTTGATTTAAGCATCGAAACCCCAAGTGGCAAAGTCCTAACTGTATCTTTTGTTGTCATTACTAAAGGCCAAAAATAGTCATTCCAGTTTGAAATAAATGAAAATAGAATAAAAGTTACAAGTGTTGATTTGGCTTGTGGTAGCATTATTTTATATAAAATTGTTACATCACTAGCATTGTCAAGTTTTGCTGCTTCTATTAGTTCGTCTGGTATCTGCATAAATCTTTGTCTTAGAAGAAATATTCCAAAGGCTGATGAAGCAAATGGTAGTATCAATGATAAATAAGTATTTATTAAACTCATCTTTGACATCATTAAAAATAATGGTAGAAAAATTAGTTGGGCAGGAATCATCATTGTTAGCATTACTATAAAGAATAAAAAGTTTTTTCCTTTAAATTCATATCTTGCAAAGGCATAGGCCGCAGGTATTATTGTTAAACACTGCAAAACAATGATCGATACTGTTACTATAACGGAGTTTAATAAATATCTTAAAAATGGACCAGATTGCCATGCTTTTATATAATTTTCTGGATGCCATTCTTTTGGTATTATAGTCGGTGGAAATAATAATGTTTCGCCAAGACTTTTAAATGATGTTAAAAACATCCACGCAAAAGGTCCTATAAAAATTAAACATACTATTATTATCATCGTATAATTTAAAACTTTTTTTATGTTTGCATAAACATTAGCATAGTCTCTTTTTTCTTTTCTTAAATCTATATTAATATCCATTTTTCACCTACCTGTAATAAACTCTTTTGGACATAAATTTAAAGTAAAGTAATGTGCATATTGAAATTATAAGCAATAGAATAACTCCTGCTGCTGAAGCATATCCTATCTTAAAAAATCTAAATCCATATTCATATATATAGTAAACAATTGTGTTTGTAGAATTTGCTGGACCACCATTTGTCATTATTGCTATAGTTTCAAATACTTTAAAACACGATATAAAACTTGTTATTACTACAAAAAATATTGTAGGAGATAACATTGGTAGTGTAATTTTTGAAAAAGTTCTAAATCCTGATGAATTATCAAGCTCTGCTGCCTCGTATAAATCTTTTGGTATAGACCTTAGTCCTGCTATAAAAATTAGGGTATAGTAGCCTATTGATTTCCAAACAGATACTATTACGAGAGAATATAGAGCCACGTTCGAATCTGTTAACCAGCCAACCGGTTCAAGTCCAAAGCTTTTTAAAATTACATTTAAAAGACCATAATCAGCATCCATTATCCACATCCATAACATTGATATGGATACTAACGAAATAATATGGGGTGAAAATATGGCTGATTGAGCAAATGAATATATCTTTCCATCCTTTCCAAGCCAAAGGGCTGTAAGAAGAGCTATTGAAAGAGTAAAAAACATTGTCAAACCTGTGTATATCGATGTATTAACAAGAACTTGTCTAAAGTTTGCATCATTTATCAAATTTATGAAGTTATCTAAAAATACAAAATCCATATCTGGTGTTACAAAATTCCAGTCAAAAAAACTTAAATATATAATATAAAAAATTGGACATACAAAAAATATTGTTAGTATTAAAACTGCTGGTGCGACAAAGGCATAAGCTAGTTTTTTCATGAAACCACCCTTTCAAAACTAGGCATATCATCAAGCGTTTCTATATCAGCATCAATAGCTTGTTTATCTTTTCCAAAATATTTAAGTTTTTCTTTTTCAATAACAAGATATGCCTGATCTTTTACTATGCTTGTTTTGTCAAAATTTTTAATTTCTAGGTTTCCAATTTTTGTATTCATATTATAAATAATTTCTGATCCTAAAATTTCAACATTATCTATTGTCGCTTCTATAACTAAACTAGAAAAAGTTTTAGGCTTTGTTTTATGAATTTCTGCATCTTCTGGTCTAAATCCAATATATTTTATTCTAGAATCCATTTCTAATACAGAATCTTTTATATCTTTTGCACTAAATACATTCATCGGTGGATTTCCAATAAATTGAGCAACAAACATATTCTTAGGATTGTTATAGAGCCTTGATGGACTGTCCACTTGCATTATTTTCCCATTATTTAAGACAACTATTTCATCTCCCATACTCATAGCTTCTACTTGGTCATGGGTAACGTAGATAAATGTTGTTTTTAATCTTTTGTGGAGTTTTATTAATTCATTTCTCATTTGAACTCTTAATTTAGCATCAAGGTTTGATAATGGCTCATCTAATATAAAAACTTTAGGCTTTTTTACCATTGCCCTTGCAAGAGCCACCCTTTGTCTTTGACCGCCTGATAATTCTTGTGGAAGTGAATTCATATAGCCTTGTAATGAAACTATTTCTGTTATTTCATTAATTAATTTTTCTCTTTCATTTTTCTCTATCTTATTATTTATAAGGCCAAATTCTATATTTTCTTTGACTGTCATAGTTGGATAAAGAGCATAGTTTTGAAATACCATAGCGACGCCTCTTTTAGCTGGCCTCACATTTGATACATCCTCTCCATCTATAAAAATTCTTCCACCACTCTGACTTTCAAGCCCTGCTATCATCCTTAAGGTTGTAGATTTACCACAACCCGAAGGACCAACAAGGACACAAAAATCTCCATCATTTATCTTTAAATTTATATTATCTACTGCTTTTCTATCGCCTGGGAAATTTTTTGTCACATTTTCTAAAATAACCTCTGCCATTTTTCCTCCTTATTTTTTAAGAATGCTTTTTGCTTGTTTTGCTACCTTATCCATGCATTCTTGAGGAGTTCCTTCTCCATCAACAATTAATTTGGTCATTTCGTCCATCATATATTTGGTTAACTCTGTATATCCCTCTACCATTGGTCTTGGTCTGCCATATTGAAGTTGATCAACCGCTACCATAAATTGTGGAGTCTTTGCATAAAGATCTTTTAGAGTATCTGTTTCAAGAGCTGAATATCTTGAAGGTAGATATCCTGTATAAGCACTAGCATAGGCAGTTTGCTCAGTAGTTGTCATCCATTTAATAAATTCCCAAGCAGCTTCTTGTTTTTCTTTTGATAAGCCAGCTGTCATAACAAGGTTACATCCACCAGTTGGAACCGCATTTACTACATCTTTTGGTATAAAAGAAACATCTAATTTAAATCCTTGTTCTTCTGCAACTCCTAAGTTATAGCTTAAATCTGCTGTTGATGTAAAAAACATTGCAGACTTTTGATTAGCAAAATCTTGTTTTAAAGTATCACCTGCTTGTTCTCCAATATTTAACTTCATTAAATCTTCATCATATAATTCTTTCCAAAAAGCAGTTGCCTTAACTCCGGGTTCTTTATTAAAAGCTGGTGTTATTCCATCTTCTTCAAACATAGATCCACCTGCACATCCAACAAAAGCTTCATATATCCAATCATTCATTGTCATAGATAGTCCATATTGGTCATCTTTTCTTAAAGCTTGTAGGTATTCTTTAAACTCTTTCCAGTCTCTTGGACCAGCAGGATCAAGACCAGCCGCCTCTAACATATCGACATTTTTATATAAAATTGGTGTTGATCTTAAATATGGAAGTCCATAAAGTTTTCCATCAACATAAGCATTTCCCATCAAACCTTCATTAAAGTCATCTAACTTTAAATCATCTGTAACAAAAGGAGTTAAATCCTCGGTCATACCTCCTCTAGCAAATACTCCCATAGAAGCTATTTCATTTTCTGTAACCTCAGGAGCACTACCAGCAACAAAAGCTGCTTGTGTCTTTGAATGAAGTTCATCATAAGTTCCTTGATATTCTGCTTCAACAACTATTTTATCTTGGGATTCATTAAACATTTTAACTAGATTTTCATTATTTTCGCCGATTTTATCCTTCCAAGCATACCAAAACTTAATATGTATCTTTCCATCATCTGCAACGGCACTTTCTTCTTTCTTATCAGTATTAGTATTTGCTCCAGCAACTCCAGAATCACCCTTACAAGCTACTAAACTTAAAACTAAGCATAAACTTAAAAATAACTTTAAAAATTTTTTCATAATTCCTCCTAATAAATATATTTTTATTTCCTTTTGAAATACTATCTAAACTTTTTATATAAACAGTTAAGTATATTAAAAGAATAAGTAAATTTATGTAAGAAATTATAAAAATTTTTTATAATTAAGTTATAAATATTTTAAAATGAAAACGATAAACTAGAAATTTTATTGTGCGGAGCATTTGCTCATAAGCCATCCTTTATCCAATTATCAGATAAAAAAGATTTGTAAAATCTAATTTTATAAATAAA
>QWCK01007567.1_pt1 | contig 21049 bp, 14 predicted proteins | sample 1972571 | NCBI WGS metagenome assembly QWCK01 (sample SAMN09866710, study PRJNA288562) | Human gut metagenome isolate term2_stool, whole genome shotgun sequencing... | isolation source: gut | host: Homo sapiens | place: USA: California | reverse complement strand
TGTTAATAAATCGTAAATATTAGTTTGATTTTCAAAATATATTTCAATAATATCGATTATTTTTCATATTTTTGCAAAAGTATAATTACCACCTAAATCGTTATAGCTAATGCCACTGATTAAGAAAGTATCGATCAAAGATATTGCAGAGGCTGCGGGCGTTTCCACGACCCTGGTTTCGTTCGTACTCAACGGAAAAGCTGAGGAATACCGCATCAACGCTGACACGGCGAAACGCATCATGGATACGGCCGAGAGCATGCGCTATCGACCCAACATTGTGGCACAGAGCCTGCGCGGTGGGCGTTCGCGTGTCGTCGGTATCGTATTACCAGACATATCCAACCCTTTCTTCTCTTCTTTGGCACGTCTGTTTGAAGACATGTCTGCCAATTTTGGCTACACTGTCTTTTTCGGTAGTTCAGACGAACGTCCAGACCGCATGCGGAAAACAGTTGGAAACCTAATCAACCGCGGCGTGGACGGTCTGATTGTAGCCCCCTGTGAAGATACGGAAAGCTACCTTGTCAACGTGGCCAAAAATGATGTCCCGTTGGTACTCATAGACCGCTACTTCCCTGATACAGACATTAGTTATGTGGGATTGAACAATTACAAAGCTACCTACGACGCAACCAACTATCTGCTCAATTCAGGCTACCAGAGGCCAGCGTTTATTGCCTACGACCTAAACCTGATCCACATGAAAGAACGTACACGTGGATACTGCGAAAGTATGAAGAACGCAGGGAAGGAATCGGTGAGCAAAGTGTTCTATCTACAACAAAAAGTTGTAGTAGACCAGGCTAACGAACTGATGAAACGCGTGTTATCAGCAGGTTTCGACTCACTTATGTTCGCCACAAACCTCATTTCACTTTCGTGCCTGTATGCCATTCGGACACTCAACGAAAATGAAACGAGTAAGATAGGACTGGTGGGGTTCGACGGCAACCCAGTATTCGACTTTTATGAGCGACCTATAGCCTATGTTAAACAACCCATGGATCAACTGGTGAAATACACGCTAGAGGCGCTAATGGATAAGATTAACGGAAAAGAGGCACCGTCCATGTTGATTGATGGAAAACTCGCTGTAACAGGTGGCAAAGGATTGCCTCATGCAGAAGACGTTATAACGTAAACCAAATAGGAGGTGTCGTTGGATGCAAAACAAAAAACTAAAAGGTTTCAGCTAATATTTAATTACCTAACATAAAAATATAACTATGGGAAAAACAAGATTGAATAGTGAGAATCCAAAAATTGGAATTCGTCCTATCATTGACGGTCGCCGAGGTGGCATCCGAGAATCATTGGAAGACATGACCATGAACATGGCCAAACGAGTGGCCGACCTGTACGCATCGTCATTGCGCTACAGTAACGGTGACCCTGTGGAATGTGTTATTGCAGACACTACCATTGGCGGTGTAGCAGAAGCAGCACGTGTTGACGAACAATTGAAAAAACAGGGAGTTGGTGTAATTTTATCGGTTTCTCCCTGCTGGTGCTATGGTTTTGAGACCATCAACATGGACGGGGATTTGCCAAGAGCCATTTGGGGCTTCAACGGTACAGAAAGACCAGGAGCTGTTTACCTTGCAGCGGCACTAGCCGTTCACAATCAGAAAGGTCTGCCTACATTCGGCATCTACGGTCGTGACGTACAGGATGTAGATAGCGAAGAGATTCCCGAAGATGTGAAAGAAAAGTTGCTGCGTTTCGCAAAGGCAGGTTTGGCAGTTGCCACCATGCGTGGAAAAGCATACCTATCCATCGGAAGCGTGTCAATGGGTATCGGTGGCTCTATTCCCAACCCAGATTTCTTCCAGGATTATCTCGGCATGCGCAACGAATATGTCGATGCCAGCGAAATTGAACGACGTATCAAACTCGGCATCTACGACCACGAGGAATTTGACAAAGCCATGGCTTGGACCGAGAAGTATTGCAAAACTAACGAAGGAAAGGATCACAACCCCAAACACCTTATCTATTCACGGGAAGAAAAAGATGCAGTTTGGGAATATGTTGTCAAGATGACCATGATTTTCCGTGACCTGATGATTGGTAACCCCAAGTTGGCTGAAATGGGATTCAAAGAAGAGTCCAACGGCCACTACGCTTTGGTGGGTGGGTTCCAAGGACAGAGACAATGGACGGACTTCAAGCCAGACGGCGATTTTTCAGAAACCATCTTGAATAGTTCTTTCGACTGGAATGGAATTCGTGAAGCCTTTACGTTCGCTACCGAAAATGACACGCTGAATGGTGTTTCAATGCTGTTCAACAAGCTATTGAGCAACCGAGCACAGATCTTTGCGGACGTCAGGACATACTGGAGTCCCGCTGCCTACGAGCGCGTGACGGGACAGAAGTTGGAAGGCGACGCAGCCAACGGATTCATCCACCTGATCAATTCCGGCTCTTGCACACTCGACGGTTCTGGAAGACAAACAGAAAACGGCAAGCCTGCCATGAAACCTTTCTGGGAAATCCAGGAAAAAGAAGCTGAGGCATGCCTCCAAGCTACAACATGGTATCCATCAAACCGTGACTATATGCGGGGTGGCGGTTTTTCTGCACAGTTCCAAACCAAAGGTGGAATGCCGCTCACTATGTGCCGTCTGAACCTGATTAAAGGTCAGGGACCTGTTTTACAGATAGCCGAGGGATGGAGTGTGGAATTAAACGACAGATCCTTTGCCGCCATCAACGAGCGTACTGACGCCATTTGGCCATCTACCTTCTTCGCCCCACGACTGACAGGCAAGGGATACTTTAAAGATGTATACTCCGTCATGAATAATTGGGGAGCCAACCATGGAGCCATCAGCTACGGACACATCGGTGCCGACCTCATTACATTGGCGTCGATGCTGCGCATCCCCGTATGCATGCACAATATTCCCGAAGAACAGATTTTCCGACCCAGTACTTGGACTGCATTTGGTGAAGACATGGAAGGCAGCGACTTCCGTGCATGCAAAAACTTCGGACCCTTATACAAATAAAACACCAGGACAAGTGCTTGTTTGACAGGGCAAGCACTTGTCTACCTAAATACATGCATGATGAAAAAACACATATTGCTGGCGTGCATGATCCTTGCAGGATTAACAGCATGCAATGAACAAAAAGAAATAAAGATGGGAAGCTATGCATACGATGCCCAGTTCTTAAAAGATCACGGCATCAAATACGTGGAGTTAAAATCAAAAGATGGAAGTGCAAAAGTTATGGTAGTTCCCTCTTGGCAAGGCCGTGTGGTAACCACGTCTGCTGCTGGTGATGAAGGCAACAGTTACGGTTGGATCAACTACCGTTTCATTGAGGCTGGGAAACAAAGCGACCAGTTCAACCCTGTGGGTGGTGAAGAACGCTTCTGGCTGGGTCCTGAAGGCGGACCATACTCCCTATATTTTGCGAATGGCAAAGAGCAGGTTTATGACAACTGGAAAGTTCCTGCCGTCATCGACACCGAAACCTTTGACGTCGTAGAGAGCAATGATACGGTCATTCAGTTCAAGAAAAGTACGTCGGTCAAGAATGCTTCTGGGACTGTTTTTGACCTAGACATCAACCGAAAAGTTTCGCTGTTATCCAAAACAGCAATCGAACAACGGTTGGGTATTACGTTTCCGACTGATGCCAAACTCGTGGCATACGAGAGTCTGAACAAGATTACCAATACCGGCAAAGAAGCATGGACGAAGAAGAATGGATTGATATCCATCTGGATGTTAAGTCACTTCAATCCAACCCCAACAACAACGGTATTCATTCCATTCCATGAAAATGCCGAAGGCAAGATTGTCAACGATGAATATTTTGGTAAGATTCCGGCCGACCGCTTGAAAACGAAAGATGGCATACTCTACTTTAAAATAGACGGCAAGTTGCGTTCGAAGCTGGGTATTCCCCCGATGCGCTCAAAGGGTTTGTGCTGCAGTTACGACTCAGAAAAGAAAGTGCTGACCATCTTGCGTTGCAACATGCCAGAAAAGCCAGGAGCCTATCTCAACGGACAGTGGGGAAAACAAGACGACCCCTTTGCTGGAGACATGCTGAACGCCTATAACGACGGTCCTGTAGAGGATGGTTCTATCATGGGGCCCTTCTACGAAATTGAGACCTCATCGCCTGGTGCAGAACTGGCTGTGAACGAATCGCTTCTTCACAAGCAGGAAACCTTCCACATCCAGGCAGAAGAAGCCATCCTTAACCCGATTGTCGAAAAGCTCTTTGGTGTCAATCTGGAAACCATCAAAAGTCAATTTCAATAACTATGTTATAGAAGGGCTCTTCCGGACAAAGAGTCCTTCTCTAAAAAGCTTCATCAATCACCATAATACCAACACAATATGAAATATATAAAAAGCACAGGCACCATCACGATACTCAAGCGGCTGGGAATCTTCACACCTGGCTGGCTGCAGTACCTACAGTTCCTGTGCTACACAACAATCCTCCAGCCCACTCAACTCATCTCAAACATCGAACCTGCAACAAAAGGCTGTCAGCAGTTTCATCTTGAAAGTTGAGCGTGGAGGAAAGGGTGATTGATGAAGCATAAATAAGCTACGAAAGAAAAGAACAAAGATGTCAAGAACACTGCTTTACATCGCTACTGTAGTCATACTGATCCTGACAGGAACGCATTTATATAGTGCACAACTTCTCTCAAAAGAGAAAGTATACAATGGCGTATATACAGGAGAAGCACTCAATTACATCGCATTTCCCATTGGGGGAATGGGGGCAGGAATGTTTTGCCTGGATGGAACAGGCTCTATTTCACATCTATCTGTTCAAAATCATCCCGACTTCCACAATACACCTTATACCTATGCAGCCATTCACGTCAAAGGAGTGAAACATGGGACAAAGGTACTGGAGGGCCAAGTTCCTTTTTGGAAAGTTTTTGGACCTACACAGAGTGGTATGGGACAGGGCGATAAGACATTCGGCTTGCCAAGGTTCCAACACGCATCCTTTCAAGCAAGATTTCCTTTCTCCACCATCCAACTTTATTGATTCCAAAGGTAACATCAAGGCAACAAAAGGAGGCTTTAAGTTAGTCCCCCGAAACATCAACGAAGATCATGGAATGGCCATCTATGTAGATGATGCGAATGCACAAGTTGACTATTGCTGGTTCAGAGGCGATTGGTTTGACGCACAGTCGATTACATGGGATAGAGTTTCTTCTGACCACATTACCACGAACATGCCTATCGAAGGAGTATCTCCAGGTGCATCCATCTTTGTTCCCATGACGCTTCAACCAGGAGAAACAAAAACCATCAGCCTCAACTTTTGCTGGTACTTTCCCAACTCGAACCTAACACGAGGCGTCGCAACTGTTACTGGCGAGGCTTTTGTCACAGGACCATCGCAAGGCTCCGAACCCTATCAGAACGAAGTAACAGGTTTTATGGGCCGACAACTGCTTAACTCGTTCCGTGGCGGCGGGGATGCAGTTGTTGGAGAACTCGTATCAGACGAATTCAAAATCAACAGACGCTTTCTAAAATTTCTGGTAGGCGGTGGAAATCAACCAGAAAAGACATCCGTCAACTTGATTATTGATGGAAAGACGGTTGAAACAGCGGCGGGTGTCAACTCTGAAGCTATGTCGAAGAGGACATGGGATTTGCAGGCTTTTCAAGGAAAGACAGCTAAAATCAAGATAGTTGACTTAAGCGCCTACCCATGGGGACACATCATGGTCGATCAATTTGTCTTGACAGACAATAAAGATGAAAACCTTTCGTCACCCTCAAGCCAAGCGCTCGTCGTAGAAGATTTTGAGAAACCAACTTTAGAGGGTTGGACCATTCAAAAGCCAAACAAACCTATTGAAGACTCAGGAATAACGGATGGTATCTACACCTACCGCCCATGGTACGCCAGCAAATTCAAGGATTTACAGGCAATCATCGATTACTGGAATCAACACAAAGAACAGCTAAGGACTTCGACCGAGCTTTTCCGTGATGCCTTCTTCGATTCCACCCTACCCGCAGAGGTTCTCGAAGCTATATCAAGTAACCTGTCTATCCTCAAGTCTACCACCGTGTTGAGACAGCACGACGGACGCTTCTGGGCCTGGGAAGGTTCTGAAGATGAGGTAGGATCATGTCACGGCAGCTGTACTCATGTATGGAATTATGCACAGGCACTGCCCCATCTGTTTCCTGCAATGGAACGAACCATGCGAGAAACCGAATTCCTGGTCAACCAGAATGCGGAGGGGCACCAGAACTTCAGAACGAACATGCCTATTTCACGTCCGTCACACGACTTCCATGCAGCAGCAGACGGTCAACTGGGAGGTATCATGAAAGTATATCGTGATTGGCGCATCTATGGCAATGATGAATGGCTCAAAGGTTTGTACCCATCTGTAAAAGCCAGTTTGGACTATTGCATTCGGACATGGGATCCACACCATAAGGGTAGCCTCACTGAACCTCATCACAATACTTACGACATAGAGTTTTGGGGAGCCGACGGCATGTGCACCAGTTTTTATACAGGGGCTTTGGAGGCATTTGTACAAATGAGTGAACATCTTAACAAACAAGCCGGAAAGTACAAGAAGCTCTTGAAGAGAAGCATTTCTTGCATGGATAAAGAGCTTTTCAATGGTGAATATTATTTCCAAAAAACACAATGGACAGGGTTGGAGGCTAAAAGTCCCACTGAGATTCCGTCATTTGGAAGCAACTATCACCACGCAGAAGCCCAGGAGTTGTTGAAAGCTGAAGGACCTAAATATCAATATGGTACAGGTTGCCTCTCAGACGGCATCATCGGCATGTGGATGGCATCGGTATGCGGATTGCCAGAACCACTAGACCAAACACAGGTGAAAAGCCATTTGAACGCCGTATACAAATACAACCTGCGCAAAGACACGTACAACCACTATAATACTCAACGACCTTCTTATGCCATGGGAGGTGACGGAGGCTTACTGCTCTGCACATGGCCCAAGGGTGCAAAGCCAACATTACCTTTCGTATACAGCAACGAAGTGTGGACGGGCATTGAATATCAGGTTGCTTCACATCTGATTATGAAAGGTGAAGTGGAAAAAGGACTCGAAATAGTCAGGCTGTGCCGCAACAGATACGATGGCAGACGTCGTAACCCGTTTGACGAAATAGAATGTGGACACTGGTATGCACGCGCCATGTCGAGCTACAGCATGCTTCAAGCCTTAACAGGTGTAAGGTACGATGCGGTTACAAAAACCATGTATATCAACTCACAGATTGGTGATTTCAAATCATTTATCAGTACAGATACTGGTTTTGGAACCATAGAACTGAAAAATGGAAAGCCCAATTTACAAGTTGTTTATGGGCAGATTGATGTGAGAAAATACAAAATCAAAAATAATCATAATAACAAATAAAATGAACCAATCTAAACAAAAACCTGAAAAAGTATTGGGGAAAGGCATACTCTTCCCTTATATACTACTAACGGCTTTATTCTTTGCATGGGCTATTCCAAACAACTTGACTGACACCATGCTTGCTGCCTTTAAACGTATCATGAGTCTCTCTGACTCAAAAACGGCTTGGATTCAAGTGGTTTGCTATCTTCTTGGATATGGCTGCTGTGCCCTACCGGGAGCACTGTTTATCAAACGTTATTCATACAAATCAGGTGTGCTACTAGGGCTAGCGTTCTACGCGCTTGGTGCGTTGCTCTTTTTCCCAGCTAAGGTTACGTCTAGTATTAATATGGAGTTCAGTTTCTACATGTATTTGTTCGCCATTTTCATCTTGTTTGCTGGTCTTTCCATACTAGAAACTTCAACCAACTCGTATGTCTTGGCACTGGGTCCTGAGAGCACTGCCACACGAAGACTTAATCTTTCACAGTCATTCAATCCGTTCGGTGCTATTACAGGCGTTGTTCTTAGTCAGATATTCATCCTGTCGCAGCTCAACGGACTTACTGCAACCGAGCGTGCACAGCTACCAGCAGAAAGTTTGCAGCGAATTCAAGATGGAGAATTGAATGCAGTGACAACGGCTTACGTCATTCTGGGTTTTGTCATGATTGCTTTCTTCCTGGCCATCTACTTCACCAAAATGCCCCATCTATCTGAGGGAGATCGAAAGGTTGACCTAAAAGCTACGCTCAAGCGCCTTTCACATAACAAGAATTATGTGTGGGGAGTTGTCGCACAATTCTTCGATATCGGAGCACAGATTGCTGTATGGTCATTCATCATCAGATATGCCATGCAGCAGCTCAACCTAGACGGGGTTATTGCTGCCTTGGGTAAAAATCCATCTGCCGACATGGTGTGCAATGCACTCAGGAATGTCGAACCAGTAGCAGCTGGCTTTTATCGTATTTGTGATGCCATTGGTCTTGACGGTTTGCTGCCTCACACTGCAGAACAGGCTGCAGCCACCTATTATATCATGTCACTCATCCTATTTGTGTGCATGCGGTTTGTGTGCACATGGCTCATGCGCTATTTCAAGGCTTATAAAATACTTCTTTTCATGTCACTCCTGGCTGTTGGGTGCTGTTTGGGTGCTATCTTTGGAACCGGACGTTTTGGTATTTATTGTCTCATGGGTATCTCGGGATGTCTGTCATTGATGTTCCCTACCATCTACGGATATGGACTGAAAGGATTGGGCGATGACACCAAGATTGGTGGATCTGGCATGGTGATGTCTATCGCAGGTGCTGCAATCCTAACGCAGATTCAAGGCATTATCTCTGACGGAACAGGAAGCATTATGACTGCCTATATTGTACCAGCTGTAGCCTTTTCCGTAATAGCTTATTATAGTTACTTTATTGCCCGCAAACAAGAAATATCACAAAGATGATGGAACACAAAAAATATCAATATGTACTAGGTATCGACTTTGGTACCGATTCATGCAGGGCGCTCGTGGTAGATGCCAGCAATGGAAAGGAAATAGCTGTAGGCGTAGCAGAATATCCCAGATGGAAGCAGGGGCTATACTGTCAGCCTAAACTCAACCAATACAGACAGCACCCACTCGATTATATTGAATCCTTAGAAACTGCTGTTCATGAAGCCACGGCAGGATTGTCAGAGACTGAGCGTCAGGCTATCGTTGGCATCACCGTCGACACTACTGGCAGTACGCCTGCCATTACCGATGAGCAAGGACAGCCACTGGCACTATCAAAACAGTATGCCGAGAATCCTGATGCAATGTTTATTCTATGGAAAGACCACACTGCTGTCAATGAAGCCGAACAAATTAATGAACTAATTGCTAAGCTGAATCTAAACTTCAATCAATACTCTGGTGGTACCTATTCATCTGAATGGGTCTGGGCCAAGGTTCTACATATTTTAAAAAAAGAAACGCCACTTTGCCAGGACGCCTACTCATGGGTGGAACATTGTGATTGGATATCGGGACTGCTTGCTGGTCACATAAAACCAGAAACAATGTTTAGAAGCCGATGTGCAGCGGGGCACAAAGCCATGTGGCATGAAGATTGGGGACTACCGTCGAAAGAATATCTAAAGAAGTTACATCCTCAATTAGGTGAGATGCGTGAACATCTTTATCAGAACACCTACACTTGCGCGCAAATAGCAGGTAAACTAACAGAAGAATGGGCCACCCGCTTAGGACTAACTCCTGGTATTGCAATTGGTGTAGGTGCTATTGATGCACACATGGGAGCAGTTGGAGCTTCTGTTGCACCAGGAGTGTTTGTGAGCATCATTGGCACTTCCACATGCGACATTATGGTATCACCGAAAGAATCACTTAAAAATCCCTACATTCAAGGCATTAGTGGTCAGGTAGACGGTTCAGTGCTACCAGGATATATTGGTATTGAAGCGGGACAAGCAGCTTTCGGTGACATATTTGCTTGGTTCAAGTCGATAATGTCGTGGACACTCTCAGCCGCATCTAATAAGAATGAAGCCGAAAGCATGAAAAGACAGATTCTGACTCGGTTGACCCAGGAAGCAGCTAAGATAAAACCACATGCTGCAGGACTAGTGGCACTCGACTGGATGAATGGACGCCGTACACCTAACGCAGACCAAAATCTCAAAGGTGCTATAGCAAACATTACCTTAGGAACATCGGCTCCTGAAATCTATCGCGCATTGGTAGAATCTACTGCTTTTGGTCTGAAACGTATCATAGAACACATGCGCGAGCAAGGACTTGATATTAAATCCATGAATGCTGTCGGGGGTATAAGTAAGAAGTCACCATTTGTCATGCAAATCCTCTCCGATGTCACAGAAATGCCCATCAAGATTATTAAGTCAGAAAATGCCTGTGCCCTTGGCTCTGCCATGTTTGCAGCTGTCGTATCTGGCATTTACCCAACGATTGAAGAGGCAGAGAAACACATGAGGTCTGAGGTTGAGAATGAGTATACTCCGAATCCCATGTTGAAACCAATCTATGACCAGCTCTACCAAAAATACTTAGAATTAGGTCATACAGCAGAACAATTAATTTAGAATTATATTATCAATAATAAAAGACCAAATCAAAATGAAAACCAACATCACAAGAACAAAAGCATTGCTTTTCACATTACTTTTTTGTATAAGTGCTGGTGCACAAGATTTTAATGGCCTCAACATGGGAATGGGCAACCTCTTCCGTATGTCAAAGGCAAAAACTCGCTCACTGAGTCCTGAGAACTTTAATGGCGCGAAAGGTGCTGGTGGCATGGCTGATCCCGTTAAAGACAGAGATGTACGCAACAAGGCTGTTAGTGCCCATGCTGCATCAACATTGGGAAAAGGCTGGAAGGTAAACCCATGCATTGACATTGATGCTGGTGAGACCATGGTTATTGCCGATATCGACGGTCCCGGAGCTATCCAACAGATTTGGATGACACCCACTGGTGAATGGCGTAAAACCATTATCCGTATGTATTGGGATGGTGAGAACAACCCTTCTGTAGAGGTGCCAGTTGGTGATTTCTTCTGCGCTGGTTGGGGAGTGTATGCGCCACTATCTTCTATGGCTGTTTGTGTCAATCCAGGCAGTGCTTTCAACTGTTATTGGCAGATGCCATTCAGAAAGCATTGCAAGATAACAATGGAGAATCGGGATAAGAAGCCTATGCGCCTTTACTATCAAATCAACTACACGCTGACAGAGGTACCTGAAGATGCGGCCTACTTCCATGCACAGTATCGTCTGTCTGACCCAACAGTTAAAGCAGAGCATACAATCCTCGATGGCGTCAAGGGACGTGGACAATATGTAGGTACCTACATGGCCATACAGCCCACTAACAACGGCTGGTGGGGAGAAGGAGAAATCAAGTTCTTCATGGACGGGGACAAGACCTACCCCACCATTTGCGGAACCGGAACAGAAGACTATTTCTGCGGCTCGTACAACTTCGAGAACCAGAAGACGCACCAGTTTGAAGAGTTCTGCACACCCTATGCGGGCATGCACCAGGTGATTCGTCCCAACGGCGTGTACATCTCGCAACAACGCTACGGCTTGTACCGATGGCACATCCTTGACCCCATACGTTTTGAGAAAGACCTAAAGATAACCATCCAAGACCTGGGGTGGCGCAACGACGGTACCTATCTCGATCAGAAGTCGTTCATATCGACCGTGGCCTTCTGGTACCAAGCTGAACCTCATGCTAAGTTTCCAACGCTTCCCGCTACTAGCCGTCTCGAAATAGCAGGACCACTATAATCGGAAGCTCCTATCAACAAGCAATTACAAATGCCAACAATCACGCTCCACAGCTAAGAGAAAGTGGAGATAATAATCTATTTATAATAAATTAAACAGTCATATGCGACATTTAAATCTAAATCATTATTGCAAGCGGCTGTCCGTGTTACTTCTTGGCTTCTTTATGGTGCAAGGAATAGCGTTAGCACAGAAGCCACGACTTGTCAGTGGTCGAGTCCTTGATACAAAAGGAGAGACCCTCATTGGTGTCACTGTAGCAGAAGAAGGAAATACAACCAACTCTGTCGTGACCGATGTCACAGGTACTTACCGTATCAGCCTCACCACAGCAAAACCTATTTTGAAATTCAACTACATTGGCTTCAAGGAGAAGACCGTCAATGTAGGAGCAGACAATGTCATTGACGTTGCCTTGGAAGAAGACATTTCCTCTTTGGAAGAAGTAGTCGTAGTAGGCTATGGTACCCAGAAGAAAGCGTCTGTTGTCGGTTCCATTGCCAACATTCAGCCCGAGAAACTAAACATGATGCCCAGCCGTTCACTCAGCAACAGTCTGGCCGGCTTAAGTCCTGGCGTAATAGCAGTACAGCGCAGCGGCGACCCTTGGTACAATAACTCAGATTTCTGGATTAGAGGTATCAGTAGTTTTGCTGGCAACACGCGTCCTCTTGTTCTGATTGATGGTATCGAACGCTCACTCAATGACATTGATCCTGATGAAGTGGCGTCGTTCTCCATTTTGAAAGACGCTGCAGCCAGTGCTGTTTACGGTGTACGTGGTGCCAATGGTGTCATCATGATTGAAACCAAACGTGGTGAGATAGGAAAACCACAGGTGAACTTACGATTTGAACATTCCCTAACACAGCCCGTCAAACTTCTCCAATGGTATCCGAAGCTGTTTTGGAAAACTACAGAAATCGCACGGACCCAGAGTTGTATCCAGACGTTAATTGGTGGGATACCATTGCAAAAGACTACGCAGACAACACACGTGCCACATTGAACATCTCGGGCGGATCCAAACTTTTACGCTATGCATTGGTTGCAGGCTACTTCAATGAAAACGGTATTCTGGAGCGTGACAAGAGACAGGCCTGGGACTCTTCTTTGAAAGTAAACCGATACACCGTCCGCTCGAATGTTGACATCAACGTCACGAACACAACAGTGGTACGGGTCAACATCGGTGGATTCCTACAAACTCGTAATGCACCTCCTGGAGACATCACTGATTTTGAGATGTTCTATCAGGCCATGCGAATTCCACCGTATGTACACCCCGCCATCTATGCTGACGGACGAATTCCACGTGTACAATACAAGCAGAATCCCTGGGCCTGGGCCACACAAAGAGGATTCGCGAAACTAAACCATAGTAAAGTTGAAGCACTCACCTCTGTTGAACAGGATTTGAAAGCCATCACCCCAGGATTGAGTGCAAGATTGACCTTCTCTTTCGACAAATTCGCAAGCAACTCTGTGGACAGATCAAAGAACCCCGACTACTATAATCCTGCTTCCAGTAGAGATTATAATGGAAACATCGTGACAAGCATCTTATCAAATGGCGAGCAATTCTTAGGCTATTCAAAAAAGGCCGACTGGGGCAACCAAAGTACATACTTGGAAGGCATGCTTAATTATAACAGAACTTTCAACAATAAACACGCTGTCAACCTCATGGCTCTGTACAACCAAAAAAATTACGATGATGGTTCTTTTTTACCATTCAGGACACAGGGTTTTGCAGGACGAGCTTCTTATACATTCGAAGATCGCTATATTGCAGAATTCAACTTTGGATACAACGGCTCTGAGAACTTCGCCCCCGGCAAGCGATTCGGATTCTTCCCGGCATTCGCAACTGGCTGGATTGTCTCACAGGAACCCTGGATGGAGTCTCTTTCCAAGACGATATCCCTCTTGAAATTAAGAGCCAGTTGGGGTAAGGCTGGAAATAGCGATATCAGCGGCCGACGCTTTGCTTACATCTCAACAATAGAAAACACAGGTTATTACTATTATGGAACAGATGGGCAGTTCCATCGTTTGGGCAGAGCAGAAGGTGATATTGGTGTGCCGGATTTGACTTGGGAAAAAGTGACAAAAACCAATCTTGGTCTAGACATCGGTCTTTTCAACAACAGCATATCTTTAAGCTTCGACGTGTTCAAGGAATGGCGCAAGGATATCTTCATGAAACGAAAGAACATCCCCGCATCTGCTGGATTCAACCGTGCAGTGTGGGCAAACTTTGGTAAGGTAGAAAACAGTGGTATTGATTGTTCCCTGAACATTAACCACCGGTTCAACAGAGACTTTCAACTGACGGCACTGGCTAACTTCACCTATGCACATAACAAAATTACCGAATATGACGAGCCAGAGGCCATGAAAGGTACTTACCGTGCCAGGACAGGAAAACCTGTTGGCCAATTGTTCGGTCTTGTGGCAGAACGTCTGTTTGAAGAAAGCGATTTTGATGAGAACGGAAAGCTGAAAGAAGGTATTCCTACACAGAAATTCAGTGCCGAGAGTTCGCTCGGACCTGGAGACATCAAATATGTAGACCAGAATGGTGATGGTGAGATTACTGCCATTGATCAGACTGCGATTGGCGGAACCATTGACCCACAAATCGTATACGGTTTTGGAGCTACACTCAGATATAAACAATTCGATTTCGGATGCTTCTTTTCTGGCGTTGGTAAACAATATCGTATTTTGGGGGGAGAGACCTGGTTGCCGGCTTCTTCCATCGGTGCGGGCAACATCTGGTCAAATATAGATGACAGATGGACCAAGAGTAATCCCAGACAGGATGTATTCTGGCCGCGCATGAACGAGTTGACCATAGACAACAACAAGCAAGCATCAACATGGTGGTTGAAAAATATGAGTTTTCTCCGCCTAAAGAATGTTGAATTGGGTTATACTCTCCCACGCCATTGGAGTGAAAAGATTGCCATGAAGGATTGCCGCATCTTCTTAAGAGGAAGCAACCTTCTTACCTTCTCTAGTTTTAAGATGTGGGATCCAGAAGTAGGAACCACCGACGGTTTGAAGTATCCAATGATGAAAGCCGTATCTGTGGGCATCACCTTTAACTTTAACAATTAATCAAACAGAACAGTTACTATGAATATAAAGAAATATATTTTCAAGGCTTCTGTTGTTTTAGTTTGTCTGTTGGCAACGTCAAGCTGTGATTATCTTGACAAGCAACCTGACGATCAATTAACAATGGATATGATTTTCTCGGACAAGATCCGCACAGAAGATTGGCTGGCCAGTGTTTACTCATCGATACCAAGTCCTATATGGGGGTACATGAAAGATCAAGGCTACAACATCATGGGCGATGACATTGTGATTCCTAATGAATGGACTCCCTATGGATGGGCCAATGTGTATGCATTTACAACAGGAAACTGGAGTCCTACTTCAGGTTGGAATGCCAATTATTGGGTAGAACTGCCAAAACGTATCAGAACAGCTTTGCAGTTCCTGGAAAATGTACGTGTCATCCCCTCAGATGGATTGACAGAGAACTATGTCAACCAATTGAAGTATGAGGCGCGTTTTCTCATTGCCTATTACTACTCGTTAATGGTTGAGACCTATGGTGCTGTCCCTTTCAATCCAGACAAACTCTATTCTATATACTCACCTTCTGAGGAAATGATGACCGAACAAACCCCAGCTGACGTCATTGTAGATTGGATAGACAAAGAACTTTTAGAGGTTTCTAAACATCTACCCGCCGTTTACGAAAGTGACCAAGATTGGGGACGCGCCACGTCTGTGATGGCTCTGGCCATGCGCGCCAAGACTTTACTGTTTGCAGCTAGTCCTCTTTTCAATGGAAATACAGACTATGCTGACTGGAAAAATAAGAGTGGTGAGAATTTAATTAACCAAACTTACTCTTCCGAAAAATGGCAGCGTGCGGCTCAGGCTTTCAAAGAAATGATTGACTTAGCAGAAGCAAGCGGATATGGCTTGTATTACGAATACAACGCCGGTGGCTCTATTGATCCTTTCATGTCATACTACAATATGTCACTCAAACGATTCTCGGACGGTAACAAAGAGATTGTATTTGGGCGCCCAGAGAATAAAGACCTCAATAGTTGGCAGGCTCACCATCTGCCCAAAGGCGTTCGAGGCAATGCTGCCATGAATATTACTCAAGAGCTGGTCGATGCTTTCTTCATGGCGAATGGAGAAAAACCAATCCTGGGTTACCATGAGGACGGATCTCCCATAATTAATGAGAAATCAGGATATACCGAAAGGGGCTTCTCGGCTAAAGATGAGATGCGCCATACCAAATGGCCTGGTGGAGGCCCGGTAAACAAGTTCAAGGCTGAAACTGGCGAAAGTCCTGTGACCTTGGTTGGTACTTACAATATGTACTGCAACCGCGAACCTCGATTCTATGTATCCGTCATTTTCAACCACGAATGGATGGGAGTGATCAACCGTCAGGTAAACAACTTGATGGGCGCTGGTCAGGATGCAGCGAATAGTTTCGACTCACCTTGGACTGGATATAATATCAGGAAACAAATTCCTTTGGATATTTACCCAAAAGAAAACAAGCACAGATACCAGCCAGGAATTCTCTATCGTATGGCTGATGCTTATCTCAGCTACGCTGAATGCCTAAACGAAACCCAAGGCAAACCTTCGGCAGAAGTGTACAAGTATGTTAATCTCATCAGAGAGCGGGCTGGCTTGCCAGGCTTGAAAGAAGGACTTTCTAAGGAGCAGATGCGAGAGGCTATCCAGCACGAGCGCCGCATAGAGTTCAACTGTGAAGGCGTACGCATTGAAGACTTGCGTCGATGGAAATTAGCGGAAAAATATTTGAATGCACCGGTTTACGGAATGAACCGAACGGGATCTGTAGCAAGTGACGACCCCAACAATCCCAAGGCATACTATAAACGCTGGTATTGGAAACCACGTATCTTCACCAAGAAGATGTACATGATGCCTGTTCCACAGACACAAATGGACATCAACACTAACTTAGTTCAAGCCCCTGGTTATTAATCTTTTAGAAAAACAGTTATGAGACATTTATATTATCATTTGACAACAATCTGTTTGCTATTGATAGCAGTCTTCAGCTCTTGCTCTGACAGCGAGGACGTAAGGCCAAATGTAGACAGATTTCTCCGACTGCAACACACATCGATAACGATCAATGTCGGAGAGGAATATTTGCTCAAAGCATCCGTAGATACATTAGCAGGAAAAAACTATCAACTCGTATGGTCTGTGGGCAACAGCAGTTTGGCGTCGATAGAAAAAAGCGACCAGCAAATGGGTCTGATCAAAGGCCTTCAGCCTGGAACGACAACCATCAAGGTGGAAACTGACGATCACAAATTGATGTATTTTGCAGATTTGACAGTCTTGGAAGGTGCACCCTCCTTAAAACTTTTGACTATTGGAAGTGGCCTTGCCAATCAATCTGCAAACGAAGCCTTGGTACAGATGGCTAAAGCAGCAGGCCATCCTATGGTGGTATGCAATATCTTTGAAGACAAAGCATCCTTATCCAAACACTTGAGAAACATTGCCAACAATGCCAATGCGTACGACTACAAACGTATTGACGAAAGGCTCAATGCCAACAATCAACGCAATCAATCATTAAGAGATGTTGTAAACAATGAAAATTGGGATTACATTGCCATTGAAGAAAGTGCCGATTCAGCAGGATTTCAAAAAGGCTACAAGGAGGTTTTGCCAGAGTTGATCAAGCAACTCAAGGAGTGGTCAACAAATCCAAATTTGAAGATTCTCATTCATCAACCTTGGGCTTACAGCTCTACGGCCACTACTCCGGGATTCAAACAGTTTGATAATGACCAATTGAAGATGTTTAACAGCATTGTTACAGCAACCCAATCTGCAACCAATCAAGTCACTCGGATTGTTCCTGTGGGAACTGCTATCCAGAACGCACGAACTACCTATCTGGGAGAAAGTGTGATTAATGGCGACATTGAGTTAAATGCTACATCTGGACAATACATTGCGGCCATGACATGGATAGAAGCGTTATTTGGCATTGACGTGAGTGCATCTCCTTTGATGATTCCCCAAATGTCTGAATATGTCAATAACCTGTACAAGTTATCGGCTCACAATGCTATCATTCACAGCAAGCAGGTGATAGACATGGTAGATTTCAAGTCGGCAAACCCATTCATCTTGGATCATCCTATCTATATTGACTTTGGTGATAAAGCTACTCCATTACCATTCAATAGTTTTATTGATCCGGAAAAGCCAGTGAGCAACTTGATTGATAAAGCAGGAAATAGCACCTATTTTAACATCGAAGCGACAAGCGCTTTCGGAAAGCTAAACAGAAGAGAAATCTCTAACACGCTGGGATTCCCTGAAAGTGTATGTCAGGACATGTTCTTCCGTGACGGCAGAAAACCAGGACAGGGAATAGGTTCGTTCAAAGTAAGCAACATGAATACCACCAAGAAGTATACCTTTGTTTTCTATGGTGCCATCAATGATAAGAACACAGGTACTCGCTTCAAAGTGAGAGGCGTCAATGAAGGTCAGATGGACTTGTCTAACGACTACAATAAGGATAAACTGGCCATCATTGAGAACATCCAGCCCAGACAAGATGGTACGGTAGACATCGAACTGACCATGGCACCATTCAATACGCAGTGGGGCGGATTCTTCGGTGTTAATGCTATGATTATTGTTCCAGAAGGCTATTCAGGCTCCTACTAAATCTTCATTGATTGGATAGGATTGGTTGCACCGTCGGCAATATTTTGCCACTGATTACGTTCTTGTAACAGCGACAAGCTTATATATGTCGACGGTGTTTTTATTTTCCAAAATAACATTATTGATTTATAATTTCAAAACATGACTAAATTATTCAAACTATTCAGCCTTGCGTGGCTATTGTTCGCTCCATTGACTGTCTTCTCACAGGAAAAATATCGCTGGGCGGACGAACTATCCTTGTTAAAAAGCATTGATAAGCTACCGCAATACCGCACAGGATCTTACGTTGAATCCTTCTCCAGCTACGACCGTACCCACGGAAACGATGATGGGTTCGCAGGAACCTATTCGTTTCTTCGCAAAGAGGGCGACAAACTGGTTATTGCAGAGATGAAAGGACCGGGAGTCATTGACCGCATTTGGACTCCTACGCCCAATGAGACCATGCTTTATTTCTATTTTGACGGTAACAAGAAACCTGGACTTCAAATAAAATTCTCAGATCTCTTCTCTGGCAAGGTTTATCCCTTCGTCAAGCCTGTCTGCGGAAATGAGGTGGGTGGATATTATTGCTACGTACCCATCACATACAAAAAATCGTGCAAGATAGTATACGACGGGCCCAAGCTGGAATTCATCCAGATAGGCTACCGCAACCTGACAACCAAGAAGGTGGAAACCTATAACGGTCAGTTTACACAGCAGGACAAACAGCTCTTGCAAGAGGTTTGCGACCTATGGAATGCCAATGAATACAAAATGAGTCTTTTCACACAAGGTAAATCGTCTGACATCAAGACCATGGAGAAAGAAATTACCCTCCAGCCAGGCGAAACTGTCAATTGTTTCTCCCTTGACACGCCGGGCCGCATCGTCGGCATGGAGATTGATGGCGGAACAGCCTTAGAGGGTGATAACAAAGATGTCATCCTCTCAGCTTCATGGGACGGCGAATCCATCGAGGCCATCTACTCACCCTTGCAAGATTTCTTTGGCTACGCCTTTGGACGAGGTGCCATGCGCAGCTTACTCATGGGTAAGCAAGGTAACAACAACTATTGTTTCCTGCCCATGCCCTTTGACCATTCGGCTAAGGTGAACTTGATATACAAAAAACGCAACGAGTACCAGCCTACCATCATCGCAAAGGTCAAAATTCATTACAACCAACAAGGCAGAGCCAAAGATGAAGGAAAATTCTACAGTGTTTGGAGCCGCCAAAAGACACCGATTGGAACCTATCACACATTCTTGCATACAAAGGCGAAGGGACATTATGTAGGTACCATCTTGCAGTCACAAGGACTCAGACCTGGCATGACCCTCTTCTTCGAAGGTGACGACAGCACCCATGTAGATGGTAAGATGCGCTTGCACGGAACAGGTTCTGAAGACTATTTCAACGGTGGCTGGTATGCACTACTCGACAGGTGGGACCGTGGCATCAGCCTTCCAATTCACGGTTCACTCGACTACTCGCTGCCCATGGCTCGAACAGGAGGATACCGTTTCCACATCAGCGACAAGATGTCGTTCGAGAAAGAAATCTATCATGGCATGGAACATGGTGGACAGAATAACGATTTTCCAGTAGACTATATATCGGTGGCTATGTTCTACGCAGACCGTCCGCTCACCACGAAGCAAGAGCCGCAAGGTGAACTGCTGAAGGTATATAAGCCTACCACCCACATCTATTTCCCGCAGCTCTTCGAGATGACCATTGGGGGCGATATGAATATTTCGTCCGACCACGGAACTGTGATGACAACCAACAACCAAGGTGAAACGCGCATCATGCTTTCGCACGTACCAGACGGTAAATACAAGGTCTTAATCGATTACACTACGTTCCCCGATGGTGCGGATTTCCAAGTGTGGCAACGCCAGAAACAGCTTTCTGACTGGATTTCGGCCAAAACTGCTGAACGTGAAGAAAAGAATCGCCTGCATGTGGGTGACATCGATCTGACACAACAAACCAACTCCATCACCTTCCGCGTGAGGAAGAATGGCGGAACCAGTAAGTTCGGTCTCAGATTGATTACGCTCGAGCGAGTAAATTAACAAACATGCATACCACACAAATTGCATTCCGAAAAGCTACAACCGCAGATTTGGAAGAGGCGTGGACGCTCTTGGACACAGCTCGCAACCTCATGCTGACCAACGGCAGGAAACAGTGGACAAAGGACTATCCCTCACGAGAACTGATTGAGGATGACATCATCGGAGGAGACGCTTACATTCTTACCGTCGATGGAGAGGTAGCCGCATACGCCAAACTTGCCGTGAACGGCGAACCCGAATATTCTCATCTCGAAGGTTCTTGGCTCAGCGAACAAGACTATGTGGTGATTCACAGGCTTGCCGTTAGCCCCCGTCACCGAGGACATGGATTGTCCAAACGCCTCTTCCACGAAGCGGAGAAATGGGCTGCCTCGCAAGGCGTTCACAGCATCAAGGTAGATACCAACTATGACAACGTTGAGATGCTGAACATCCTTCCACACCTGGGCTACACC
>QWCK01010039.1_pt1 | contig 21106 bp, 7 predicted proteins | sample 1972571 | NCBI WGS metagenome assembly QWCK01 (sample SAMN09866710, study PRJNA288562) | Human gut metagenome isolate term2_stool, whole genome shotgun sequencing... | isolation source: gut | host: Homo sapiens | place: USA: California | reverse complement strand
ATCAGATCCTACAATTCCATATTCTAATAAGGATTCAAATAAATCAAACGAAGATAAAAATAAAAAATCTGATGTTGACAAAAAAGATCAAGGAAAAGTCGTTGATGGATCAATAAATTCTGAAATTTTAAAACAAAATTGGAAATACAAAATTTATTTGCCAAATGGTTATGATGAAAAAAGCGATGAAAAATATCCAGTTTTGTATATGCTCCACGGTTTTGGTGGAAATTCTTCTTCAATTCTTGAAAAATCAAATACAAAAGATATGCTAGATAAAATTATGAAAGATAAAGAAAATAAAATGATTGTTGTCTTTGCTGATGGATTTTCTTCATTTTTCGTTGATAGCGATTACGATAAAAAAATGGAAACTGCTATAAAAGAGGAACTTATAAAAGAAATTGACGAAAAATATAAAACAGATGCAAACAAAACAAAAAGAGCGATCGGAGGATTTTCTGTAGGTGGCTACGATTAATTTTTATATTAGAGCAAGCGAAGGCGATTCAAAAATAAAAATTGAAGATATAGAAAAATTCAACAAAGACTTAGAAAAATCTGAAATAAATACAGAATTCAAAAAAGACGGCAAAGAATTCGACCACGATTGGGATTATTGGAATAAAATTACAGAAGAATCTTATATGTGGGTTTTGGAACAATTTAATAAATAAATTTTGAAAAATTCTCTTGATTTGAAAAAAATTAAGAGGATTTTTTTGTTTGAAAAATCTTTTCATAATAACTTTTTATTACAAATAAAATCATCAAAATTTTAAATTTATATTAATAATTTATTTAAATAACATATCTAAAAAATATTGACTAAAAATCTTTAAAGTTATATAATTAATTATAATTAGAAGTGTGTAAAAATTAGGAAATTTCAACTTTTAATTTAAAAAATTATAACTAATTTCTTTAATTGATTATACTGAAAAAATCAGATTTCAAAGCTAATTAAAAAAGCTAATTAAAGAAAATAAAATACTAATTATAAACAAAAATCGAATTTTCAAAAAAGGAGTTATTATGAAAAAGATTTTAAGAAAAATGATGTCATTTGTCATGGCTGTTTTTATGGTTTTACAAGTGATGTTGCCAGCTTTTTCAACTACATCAAAAGCTGAAGAAGAAAAACCAAATTCTATAAAAGGATTAGAGGAGATGAAAGATGATGACGATGTCTATTTTTCAATTCTAAAATCACAGGAAATTTATGACAAAAGCAAAAAGCAAAAGGACGAAGATAAATTTTCAATAGCAATTTCTATGCCCGATACAACTTCGCAATTTAGGCTAATAAAAAGAAATGACCTAAAATTGTACGAAGATGGATATTTCGATACAAACGAAAAGGCAAGCAAGGAATATTGGCGAGTAAAAGATATGCTAAATTCCCAAGGACTTGACCTTGATTTAGAAATTATAAAAGAAGACCAAGGCTATAAAATTGTAACAAAAGACCAATTAGAAAAGCTCGAAGAAGATGAAAATAACAATCCTTACGGTCAAAATTATTCCTACATAGATTTAAAAATAATGGATGATTTTGATTTCAATGAAAAAGGAATTCAAAAATTATTTGATGAAGATAAATTATTATTTAACCTAGAATTTATCAAATATTCAAGCCTAGATCCTGATTTCGAATTATACGAAAAAGACGAAAAGGGAAATTTAAAAATCAAAAACCAAGGGGATCTTTTTGCCCTAATTCGTGAAGAAAAAATAAAATTATATAATACAAACTCCTTAGAAGAAGATTACAATAAATTAAAAGCTTACAAAGAAGAAAAACAATCCGAACAACAAAAGGCTGAAGATAAAAAAGGGCAAGAAAATGCTCCAAGCCAAAAAGAAAAAGTACAAGATGAAAAATCTTCTTCTAATAAAGAAAATCTTTCACAAGATAAAAAAGAACAAAGTAACAAAGAAGAAAATAAAGAAAGCAAAACAGAAGTAGAAGTAGAATCAAACGACAATACAAAAGAAAATACAGAAAATAAAGATACAAAAGATTCTACACAAGAACCAAAAAAAGAAGAACAAAAAGAACAATCTTCACAAAAAACACAAACACAAGAAAAAAGTGAAGATAAAAAAGAAAAGAAAACAACAGAGAAAAAAGGCTTGTTGCCAAAACTTAGAATGCTATTTTTAGGTCAAGACGAACCAGCAAAACCAAAGCTAGCAAAAGCAGACCCAAATGCCTTAGCCGATAAAAAGTTCACAATAAATACCCGTTTTGATACATCAAATAGACAAGGTCCAATAAAAGTAGGTCAATATTTTAATATTCATTTAGATGAAAAATTAAAAGTAAATGATCCATCAACATTAAAACCAATATATTATAATGGAAAAGTTATAGCAACTCCAGAATATGATAAAGATAACAAAACTATAAAATACTATGTTACACAAGAAATAAATGAAAACATCCAAGTACCATTAAATATCCCTGTTGACTACAACACAGACAAGATAACAATTGGCGAAGATGGAACTTTTACAGTAATAAATAAAGTATCAGGACTTGGAGTGGAGGCACCAAAAGATTTGGTTCCACAAAAAATCGACAAAAATGGTAATCCAGCAGGCTCAATCATAGAACCAGGTAGGGATGACGTAACCCAAATAGTTGACTCAAGCAGAAACTATAGATTAGATATTGACTCAGTGGGAAATCCAGTCATAGAAAATGGTGAAATGGTTGGAATAAACTGGGTAGTGAATATTGAATCTAGCAAGGATTTAAAAAATGACCTAGGAATGAAGATGAACTTTACTCTAGTAGAAGGTTCAGGACTTGAGAAAATCGAAAGCATAACTTCAAGTGATGCTACTGAAGATATCCAAGACAATGCTATTAAAGGCAAAACAGGAATAGTTGATTCAAAACACTCTGTGATAAATAAATCAACAAATTCCTATATGTATAATATTTATACTCCTATAAGCAATAAACAAGCAGCTTATGTTTTAGATATGTCTGCTGTCCTTACTAAAGATTTGACTGATGGTCAACCATATGTCGGTGCAGTAAGAAGTGTAATGGATAAGGGATATCCAAATGACAAAGTAGAACAAGACACACCTACAAGAGTAGGTATAAACAATCGTACTACTATAGAAGGTAAATTTTTATCAAACACAAAGGCTCAATGGACTATAACAGACGGAGTGTGTACATTAGATACAAATAACGGCCTACCTTTAGAAACAAGAACTCTTAAAGGAACAAATATAAAAACTGGCAAGAGAGTAGTTTATGGTGTAGATCCAGCTACTGGTAAGATGGTAGTAAAAGAACAAGAAAAAAGCTTAACTTCTATTCCAGCTAAAGAAACTGATCCTAATACTTCCCAAGCTGTAGGTAACATTGGAGTATATCAATTTACACACGACGTAGAAGAATCAACAACTCCTCATTCTTACACTATGTCAGGAGTTAAAATATCAAAATTCCAAGACCTATACATCGACCAAGTTTGGAACTTACCAGTAGCAGGCATGAAAATGCCATCTCAAAAATTCATTGCAAAAGATGAAGCTGGAAAACAAATAGCTGAGAAACACGTAGATGAAGGTAAGACTGGAGAAAATCAAAGACTTGTTGTATTACCTGACGCTAGATATTGGAATATCGCAGATGACGGAACAGCCAATAAAGTTGGTCATAAAATCAGTCAAGAATTTGATAGTCCAACAGTAACAGGACCAGATGGCAAAACATACAAGTACAACGAAAATGCCAACTACTATCAAATCGATACAAAGAGACAATACATTCACAACTCTGCTATCGATACAACAAAACCAAAACCAGTAAGCTTTACAGTAGTAAAAGTAGATAGTAAAGATCCAAACAAAAAACTAGCAGGAGCTTCATTCAAATTATTAGGCAACAACCAACCATCAATAATTACTGACTCTGAAGGTAAGGCAACTTTCAGTAATGTATTCCCAGGAACTTATACCTTAAAAGAAGAAAAAGCTCCAGCAGGATACAAATTAGACACAGCTGATAAAATTATCAATATATCAGAAGATGGAACAATCAGTGTAGATGGTAATAATATCCAATCAAGTGGAAGTAATGTAACAAAACTAGTTCAACACGACAGTGCACCTAACTGGCCAGACTATATGAATGCTATGCATTATGGAAAGATTAATGATAAAGGCGAAGTAGAATTCTATCTTTACCTTAAACCACAAAGTGATAATGGTGGAAATGGTACAAATAGAAATACAAGACTAAATATTTCTATTCCAGGAGTTGTTGATATTACTGATGTAACAGCATACGACGTATCTCCAGGATATAGACAAACTGTTAAATACAGCATGGAAAAACAAAATGTCGATGGATACATTCCTTTACTTGGAGATAATATAATAAATGCAAAAAACACAAACAAGATTACAGGAACTCAAAACAAACAAGATCCTTACACAGGCAAAACTGGATACCAAATCTACTTCCCAGAAGCAAGGTTTGCAAATGATTGGGGATTCTTGGTAAAAGTAAAAGCTAATGTTGGAGATAAGCAATCTGTAAGCTTAGACTACGATTGGTTGACAGATAAAGATACAGCTAACCAAACAAAACTTACTCAAAGCGTTATTTTAAATAAAACAAATGGGCAAGGAGATGGCGAAGAAAATCAAATTTTAGTAACAAACGAAGAATTCACAAAAAGTCCAATTACTATTACAAAATTTGGCGACACATTTGATAAAGATGGAAATAGAAATAGACTTCAAGGCGCAGAATTTGTTCTAAAAGATAGTAACAGAAAGACAATTGCAAACAAAATTACAAATGATAAAGGCGAAGCTGATTTCGGAAAATATCCACCAGGAACTTACAGATTAGAAGAAGCTCAAGCTCCAGATGGATATCAAAAAAATGGCGTATATTTTGAAGTTGTAGTTGATGACCAAGGACAAGTTAAATATAACCCAAGATTTGAAGATGGTGTTGGAACCCCACAAGCAGGTCATGACTACTATATCGAAAAAGGTCAAGAAACAGGTGGTTCAAACAAGGCTACAGTAACAAATGTTAACCAAAGACTTGAATATCTAGAAAACGAACCAGGAGATATTGGTGTAATAACAGGCACATGGGAAGCCTACAAATTTGAATCTTTAAAATACCACGCTGACATTACCCTATCTGATTCATCACCTAACACAAGATTTGAAATTCAATTCGATAGAAACCTTGACTTCACACAATATTTTAGTGAATTCCCTAAGATAGTAATAGGTGGTGTAGAAGTTGCAGATCCATATTTCGATTATAATACAAACTTATTGACTTACGTATTTAATGAAAAGTCAAAAGGAGGACCAGCAACAGCTTCTATTAACCTAAGAGGTATAATTCCAGATAAATATTATGCTAAAGAAACAAAATCATATCCATTTACTATAAAAGTAGCTCCTGGAGTTGCAAATGTTGGCGGAAACCCTAATTTAACCGAAAAAATAAATGCAGATTATGGACCATACGACTCAGGATCAAGCAATAGTAACCAATTCTACTACTTTAGAGATGTTTATCAAAAAGAAGATGGTAACTGGTATGTAACAGTCATGGCTTATCTAAATCCTATGGGATTTCCTTATGGTTCTAAAACCACAAAATATAACTGGATAACAACTGACTTCCAAAGCGATCAACAAATTGCTAGATGGTCTGGTAAGGGTTATAAACCTCTATATACTTTACAAGATGTAAAAGTATACGGAACTGATTTTGCAGCATATAGAGAAAATGAAGTTTGGAAAAACCCTTATATGCCACCATCATTTGGTGTAAGACCAGAACAGGACCCTAATATTTATCACTTACTTGCTCATCAAAGAATAGATCCTAATAAAGGACTAAATATAAGAGAAAATGACGTAACGATAAATTATGGAGAAATACCAAAATATTATAAAGAAGTAATTGGTTTAATAAACAACAAATACACTCCAGGATCTTTTAAACTTACAAAATACGACGAAGCAAATCAAGAAAAGAAACTTAAAAACGCAACCTTTGCATTAAAAGATGAAAATGGAAAAGTAATCTATAGAACATCAGATGCAAACGGAGTTGTAAACTTTGAAAATATTGCACCAGGAAAATACTCATTAGAAGAAACTAAAGCACCGGAAGGTTATAGCCTTACTAACAAAAAATGGCAAGTTACTATCTTAAATGACGGTAGCGTTAGAATAAGAGAAACTTCTATAACAGGCGAAAGTAAGTTGTACACTGGCAATAAAATTAATATCGAAGTTTCCAATAGGCCAGCTGGACAAAAATTTAGAGTTTACAAAAAAGACGGAGATGGCAAACCACTTCCTGGAGCAAAATTTAGAATTTCTGACCCAGAGGGTACTGATCCAAACTTCCCAATAGAAGCAACATCAGATCAAAATGGTATTGTAGAATTTAATGGCAAACCTCAAGAAAATAAAAACTATGTTCTTGAAGAAGTTGCTCCACCAAAAGGTTACAATAAACTTAATAAAAAATGGGTTCTAAGAGTAGAAGATGGCAATGTAAAAATTTACAACTATTCTGAAAACGCAGAAGGTGGAACTCAAGTTCAATCAATCTTAGGCGAAGAGGGCGTTGATTGGGTTGATGTTAAGAACAGAGATACTTCAAATTGGTCTAACTACGACAACAGATGGACAGGTTGGGCAGGCAACAATCAAAATGCTCAATTCCTAGGTACAAGAATTGTCGCTATAAATAAGAATGATAAATACGTAATCCAAAGATACGTAATAAATCCAGAAGCAAGAAATATTGAAAACAATACAACTGCATCTATCCACAGACAAGCACTAAATGATCCTAATATGGATTGGTTTGATGAAAATAATTTTGATAAAGCTAATGACATCAAAATATTCAAATTAGACAAACGAGTTACAGGGCTTATCTCTGATATAAGACTTGCAGAATATAATGCAGAAGATATTTCAGCTAGTGTAACAAAAACAACAGAAACTGCAAGATTTGGCGAACCAAAAAGATTAAAATTAGACATTCCAGCCACAGATAAGCCAATAGTAATCGATGTAAAAGTTCCATACAAAGACGCCAATGGCGGCGTAGGAACAGGCATGGACTGGACTAATGGAAATCAAATTTATTGGAAAGCAGATTTCTACGAAAGAGTATCTGACATTAAGACTACAGGACCAACAACTGGAACTACCGGTACAATCCTAGGTTCTTACGTAGGGGAAGATTCCTTAGATGTAACAAACAGTCTAAAGACATATGGATTTAAGATTAAAAAAGTTAAGGAAGATAAGACTACTGCAATTCCAGGTGCTACTTTCAAATTAACAGGACCGGGAGATGATAGTACAGAAGAAAGAGAGAGCACAACAGACAAAGATGGTATGATTTCTTTTAACAACCTAAAACCAGGCAAGTACACACTAAAAGAAACTGAGCCAGCCCCAGGTTATGAAAAGAAAACCACAACTTGGACAATTAGGGTAACAACAGAAGGAAAAGTATACATCAAAGACAATAGCGAAAATCCTGATCCTAAAAATCCAAGCTTTGAAGTCTCCACAATAGAAAGATCAGCCACCAACAATCTAATGAGAAGATTACAAATGGCAGGATTAGATACAGAGCTTGAAATTGGTGATGTATTGGCAGATATAAATAATCCATTAAGGGCTGATAGTGATTGGGAAGTTATTGATCCAGCTATAACAACAGGTTTAACCAATGATTCCAGACCAAAAGTTCAAACTAAAATAACTGAGATAAATAAGAAAGATCATAGGTTTAGACAAATATTCTTGGTAAATGTAGATTCTTACGGTATCACTACTGGATTTGATTTGCACAGGTATCCAGAAGATTATGCTATATTACCAAGTGAAATTTATTCATACACAGCTAAGGCTGTAGGAAAGAATTCTAGCTTGGAAAATATTCTAGGTACTCCTAAGGATGTTAAGTTAAATAAACCTACTGAAGAGAAAAAATCAGGAAAACCAAATATAACAAGAATTAAATTTGCTAATAGAATAACAACTCCAGTTTTAGTGGAAATTGAAGCTAGCTATGATCCTGAAAAACCATTTGGTATGGGTATGGATTTCTACGGAGAGGGAATGGGAATGTACTCAAAACCAACAGATTGGGGAGCACAATCCTATAGTAGTGATAAATTAGTAAACAAAAGAACTTATTCACTAACTATCAACCCATCAAATAACGGCTCAGTAACTTCTACAAAAACTAGTGAAATTAATGAAAATGACAGTCTAACTTTAACTGTAAATCCAAATGAAGGTTATGAATTAGATCAATTAATAGTAGATGGTAATAATGTAACTGCAAGTGTTGCTAACAATAATTTCCTATACACTATGCCTGGTCATAATGTTACAGTTTCAGCAACTTTCAAAGCTAAAACTTATAACATAAGACATGACAACCCTCAAAACGGAACTATAAGTGTAAAAGATACAGCTCAGTATGGTGAAAAAGTTGAAGTAACAGTTACACCAAATGATGGTTTTATAACGACAAGTGTAACCATGAATGGACAAACACTGACAGCTGACAATGATGGAAAATATAGATTTACAATGCTAGCTGTTGATGCAAATATTTCAGCAACATTTACAAGAAAAGGTCCTGAACAAAGAACATCTGATCCAGTAACTTTAACAGAAGAACTTGATTTTGAAGTTAAGGAAACTGTAGACAGTACTTTAAAACCAGGCGAAGTTGTTATTGATACCCAAGGTCAAAAGGGTAGTGTTCAATACAAATATTCTATAACTTACGAAAAATCTGAAGGAGAAAGTGCCCAAAGACCAGAAGATTGGCCAGAAAATGCTCCACAAGCTTCTCCACAAGATGGTGAAAGAGTCATATCTTATAATAAGGTAGAAGTTGAAGGAACAAGAGTAAATCCTACAACTCAAATTGTAAGAAAAGGTCCAGCAGGACCAGAAGCAGGCGAAAAAGAAATCCCATCTACTGGTTTTGCACAAATTACTAACAAGCAAACAGGTCTTGATTTAAAAATTTACAAGAAAGCTTCAAAAAGTGGTAAGAAGCTTGAAGGTGCTTTGTTCACAATCAAGAAAACAGATGAAAATTTCCAAAATCCAGATACAGATTTTGGAATTGTAAAAGGCACATCAAACTCTGATGGACTTGTAGAATTTAAGGGTAAAGATGGCAAACCAATAAGATTGCCAGTTGGATACTATCTAATAGAAGAAACAGCTGCACCATTAGGTTATAGAAAACCAAACGCTCCTTGGAAAGTACAAGTTGTTGAAAAAGATGGTAAATTGGTTGCAAACTATATAGGACCAAAAGACACACCACAAAGCTTTATTGAAAAGAATGAAAATCTTGAAATAAAAAATGCAAATGGTGTAAAATATGCAACAAAAATAACTCACATTGATACAGAATCAAGATCATTTATACAAAGAGTATATATTGATACAAGAGGAAAAAATGGAACTGTTAACGTTCAAATTAAACCAAAACACAAGAGAGAAGAAATCGACAGAGCCGGACTTCCACCAGTTACAATCAAAGAAGGTGTAAAGACTGCCTACAGATCAACTTATAAAATAAGTGGAATAAATGGCGATCCAGACCAAGCTCAAATGATTAAAATCTTGAATGACTATGACGTGTCTACTCCAAACGTAACTGTTGTAAACACTGCAAGGTGGAGACCATTTGATTGGGGCTTTGACGAAGACCAACTAAATCTTGAACCAGGAGTTTACTATATAGATATTGAAGGATTCTATGATACTTCTATTATTGATAGAAATGTTACTAATGAAGTTGCCATAGATGAAAATTATAACTTTACAAAAAAGGATGGTGTCACTCCAAGTACTGAACCAGTTAAAAAAGATCCTTATGTAAACAATGACAAAAATGAATTGCCGGATGCTGATTTAGGTAAGATTGATATTGACATTCAATTCTTTGATGGGGCAAGAACTTTCCAACAACTTGTATTTGATAAACAACAAAATAAGTTTACTTCTAAAACTTTTGAAGGTGCATCTTACCAAGGTGGTATTGAAGCAGTAAGACAAAGATACGAAGACAAATTGTATGCATATTATGTACAACAAGGATATAATCAAGAAGAAGCTAGAAAAAATGCTATAACACAAGCAAATAAATGGGCAAATGGTAAATCCTATAATAATCAAAAATACGTTAATGCTTTAAGCAAACAAGCTAAATTAAGTGGGTATGATTATGTAGGTGGATATATTGATCCGACTGTTACAAAAGGTACACAAGGATATGTTGCTCCATCTAGTACAATAAAAACAAGCATGAATATCAGCTCTCTATACTCATCAAATAAAGAAAATACAGTTCCTCAAGAAGGATTAGAGATAGAAAATGATGCTGAAAGATACAACATCACTTTCTCTAAACATGGTAAAAAATCTGATAAGGATTCTATAGAAGATATTACCAAGAGAAGACTTGAAGGAGCAGTATTTAAACTTGAAAAGAGAGTAAGAGAAGGTGTCTACGAAGAATTAGAAGGATCTTATGTATCATCAGCCTTCAACGGTTACTTTGGTTTTAGAGGTCTAGAACCAGGACGTTACAGACTAGTTGAAGTTCAAGCACCAAAAGGATACAAACCTATTGATGGTCCACTACTATACTTCTCAGTTGAAACTGTAAGCTTGGTATCACAAAAAATCGTAGATCCAAGAATTGGACAAGCTATTGATGTAAATACAGTAGAATTCTATTTCCCAGGAAATACTACTGCTTACAAATTTGCAGACTTAGAAGTTCACGATCCAGTAACTAATGATCCAATCAAGTTTAAGGATGCTAAAAATGTTGATCTGGATACAACTAAGATAATAAATCCACTAGATAAAACAAAAGAAGTGCCTTTGAAAGATTTAAGTATCAAATTCCCAGGAGAAATAAAAGACAAAGAAGGAAAAATTATAAAAGACACTTACAAAATAAGTGAAATTCAAATTACACCAACTTCTAATGGATATATTTCTCTAGAATATAACAAGGCAAATGGTGTATACCAATATATTCCTGAAAAATCTACTACTGAAGAAAATGGATTGTTGGTAGACTATGTAACAAGTGCTACTGCCAAAAACATGGGTAAAATTGTAAATGAAAAACCAGGTCAAGGTAAGGTAACTATTAATAAAGTCGACCAAGATGGAAATGCCTTAAAAGGTACAGCAAATGAAAAAGGCAAACTAATAGCTGGAGCTAAGTTTAGACTTACAAATCTAACTGATGGCTCTACTCCTATAGAAAAAATTGTAGGAACAGATGGTAAATTAACATTCGAAGGATTAAAGATAGGTAACTACAAACTAGAAGAAATTGAATCTCCTGACGGACATATCAATTCCGGTCAAGAGTGGCACTTCACAGTTGGTGGTAAGGACTTAGATCCTTATTCATCAGATATTGCGCCTACAGGAAGAGATTTAACTGATAAGATTACCTTAACAAGTTCTGAAATGAAAGTCTTAAATCCTCAAAAGAAAGACAAATCACCAACAGCAGCTGGAGAAATCCATCCTCATGTTGGCGAGAGTATGGAATTTGACAATAAGTTTAAATTGGAAGAAAATACAAAAATTAATCCAGGAGATCATTTCCAACTAAAAGTTGCAGATGATACCGACTTATTTGGTATTTTTGTAGAAAGCATCTCAAGTCTAGACTTGTTTGCAGATGGAGTAGGTACAATAGCAAAAGCAAGCTATGATAAAGAAAATGGAATAATAACCTACACATTTACAGACTATGCAAAAACTTATGAACTCGTAGACTTTTCTAATAAATACACATCATTTATTAACCTAGATAAGGTTAAACAATCTGATGGTCTAGGTCAAAGTCATAAAGTTGGTTTCAAAATGGCTAATGACACAACTGATACTAATTATAAAAACCTTAAAGTTGTATACGATTTAGATTATGCATTGGCAAATGACAATGGACAATTAATGAATATGGTTTCTAAGATTGTCAAATATAACCCAGAAACAGGCGAATTTGTTCATTACTTCTATGTAAATAGATTAAGATATGCTTCTCCTAATACAAAAGAATTCTGGTACACTTCAGAACAAAATATAGAAAATCTAAACTTTAGTTTAATTCATTAGCAAAAGGAGAAACAACTAAGTTTGATTTGCCTAATGGAAATTACTGGTCTGATTCTTGCATAGTAAAAGTTACAGGAAAAGTTGCGGACAAAGATAAATCAACATATAAGACTGATGCCAGACTTGTAAAATATAATTATTATGGTCCATGGGGAGCACTTAGAAACGATGAAGTTTATGCATTCCCACACGAAGCAACTGCAGAAGCTAAACTTACGATTAGAGCAGTTAACCCTGCAAATAAGATTAAGTTTAAAAAGGTAGATGAAAATGGTAATACTCTAAGTGATGCTACATTCCAAATTCAAAGAAAAGTTGTAGAAAACGAAAAAGAAAATTGGAATACTTATGGACAACCAATTACAACTGGAGAAGATGGCTTATTCGAAATCAATGAGCTACCAAAAGGCGAATATAGAGTAATTGAAACAACAGCACCACATGGATTTTTTAAACCAGATGGTCCACTTGTAGAATTTAAAGTAGATATAAATGGTAAAATCTACAGAAAAGAAGTCTACAAAGATGAAAAAGGCGAAAGCCAAGAAAAATATATTGAAGAGCTAGGTATCGTTCCAATTACTTTGGTAAACAATAAGGAACATGAAGTAGAGTTCAAAAAAGTTGATGCCAATGATAAGAATAAAGTTCTTGCAGGAGCTGAATTTGAAGTTTGGTATAAGAAATCTAGAGAAGGAGATTATTCTAATAAGTATATAAGCTTGTATAAAGATGCAAATGGAACACTATATGCTCTTAAATCCGATGACAAGGTACCTACTGGTTATACAAAATTAGAGAAATTCACAAGTGGAGAAGATGGCATAGTCAAATTCAAAGTAAACGAACAAGGTTACTATGCACTCAAAGAAACCAAAGCACCAGAAGGTTATTTAACACCAAAAAAAGGATATATGAAATTTAATTCAAATCATGAAGAAATAACTTATGTGAAAGATAAATCCAAAATAACTTTATCAGGTTTACCACTTGAAAATGAATTCTATGAAAACAATGTAGGAGCTAAGACAGGTATAACTATAAAAGCTTATCTTGTAGATAAAAAAAATGGCAATGAAACATTTGTAAAAGACTATAAGGTAGACTTAAAGAATTATGATGTTAATAATAAGGCTAGTCAAACTATTGACCTTTATGATTTAGTAAAAGGCGATAGCACAGATAATAGTCCTATAAAATCTGATAAGACTATAGTATTCAAGATGTCTCCTCAAATTGGTCTTTCAACACAATTAAATATTATATCTAATATTGTAATAGGAGATAAGATAAATGAAGAAAGAACATTCCACATAGGAACTAAGGGCGAAGAATATGTAGATCACAGCTATAAATTTACTAATATGGAAGAAATTGACACTAAAAATTCTATCGAGATTGTAAATAGAAAATTATCTCTTCCATTTACAAGAGGTATTAGAGCTTGGATCGGATTTACTATTATTGGACTTGTTCTTATGATTCTTGCAGCTTATTATTACAATAAAAAGAAAAACAAGGCGCTAGAAATTGAAAAAAATTAATAGCTAAATTAAAATTTAATTATAAATTTTAGAAGTTTTAACTGACTTTGATTTGATAAAAATTCAAATCAAAGTCAGTTTTTTTGTCTAAAATTTAAATTTATAATGATTAGTTTTGGGTAAGTATTTATTAGAGAAAATAAAGGAGGATTTATGTTAGATTTTACTTATGATATTCCAACAAAAATACATTTTGGCAAAGACGCTCTTGATTATGTGGGCGAAGAAGTTAAAAAATATGCTGATAAGGTGCTTATAACTTATGGCGGTGGCTCTATAAAGAAAAACGGAGTTTATGATAAGGTTATAAAAGAGCTTAAAAATTCTGGAGTTGAAATTTTTGAGCTTTCTGGAATCGATCCAAATCCTAGGATTGATTCTGTAAGAGAAGGAGTCAAAATAATTAAGGAAAATAATATTGGTGCAATTCTTGCTGTTGGTGGCGGTTCTACAATTGATGCGTCAAAATTTATGGCAGCTGGTGCTTGCGTTGATTTTGATCCTTGGGAATTTATTTCAAAAGGAAAGCCAATGAGCCCTGCAATTCCACTTTTGTCAGTTCTTACTATGGCTGCAACTGGTTCTGAAATGGATAATGGTGGAGTTATAACAAATCCTGAAACGAAAGAAAAACTTTCATCAGGTCATCCTGACACCAGACCAAAAGTTTCATTTTTAAATCCAGAAATAACTTATTCTGTAAATGAATTTCAAACAGCTTGTGGATCTAGCGATATTTTATCTCACATTTTTGAATCTTATTTTAATGTTGATGATTCAATGTTTATGCTTGATAGAATTATGGAATCTTTGATGAAAACTGTAATAAAATATGGTCCAATTGCCATGAAAGATCCAAAAAATTACGAGGCAAGGGCAAATCTTATGTGGGCATCATCTTGGGCAATCAATGATTTTATTGCAAATTCTGCAAAGGCATCTTGGACAGTTCATCCAATCGAACACGAACTTTCAGCCTTTTATGACATAACCCACGGTCTTGGACTTGCGATTTTGACACCAAGATGGATGGAATATGTTTTGAGTGAAAAAACTGTTCATAAATTTTATGATTTGGGAGTAAATGTTTTTGATATTGACAAAAATCTTGACCAAATGGAAGTTGCAAAAAAAGCAATCGAAAAGGTAAAAGAATTTTTCTATGATACCCTTGGACTTGATTCAAATTTAAGGAAAATAAATATAGACGAAGAATATTTTGACCAAATGAGCAAAAAAGCTTGTGGCAAAAATGGCAAAATAAATGGTTTTGTAGAACTTAACCCTGAAGATGTGAAAAAAATTTACCAAATGTGCCTTGAGGATTAAAAAATACATTTTTGAGTAAATAGAAAATTAGAAGAATAAAAAAATAATTGATTGATAAAAAAATCAAATAAAAAACTTTAGAAATTAAATAAAGCAAACAAATCCCATCTCGACCGACCGAAGGGAGTGGAGAGATCTCGATGTAATAGTAAATTGAAAATATAAATTTAACAAAAGAGATCTCTCGACTGGGCTCGAGATGGGTTTTTCTTCGTTTTATATTATTATAGAAAGAAATTAATTCAATAAAAAACTAAATAAATTTTAGAACTTTAGTAATCAAACAAATCTAGAATACACCCATCTCGACCTTGTGGATAGATCTCTTATAAAATTATGTGTGTAATTAAATTAAAACTTTAGTAATAAAAATTTCTAGAAATTATTTCTCCAAAAAACACCTTTAAAAGGGTGTTTTAAATTGCTTATTTTTGTGTTTTCTTATAAAATATAAGAGGTGAAAAAATATGAGAGAATTTAGTAATGATTTAAAAAAAATAGTTATAAAAGTGGGTTCTTCTTCTGTAAGCCATGAAAATGGTGGGGTTGATATTGAAAGAATTGAAGAACTTGCTAAAGAAATTGTAAATTTGGAAAACAAGGGCATTAAGGTGATTTTGGTTTCATCTGGTGCGATTGCAACTGGGGCGAACAGGCTTTCTATTAAAAGACCTAGAAATGATATTAGTAAAAAACAAGCTACAGCTGCCGTTGGTCAGGTTACTTTGATGAATACCTTCCTCAAAGCTTTTGCGGAATATGGGTATTCTATCGGGCAAATTCTTCTTACAAGAATGGTTGAAACCAACGAAGTTATGAATTTTAATGCCAAAAATACTATAAATGATTTGTTGGAAATGGGTGTTGTGCCAATTGTAAATGAAAACGACACGATTTCTACTTACGAAATTGATTTTGGTGATAATGATACCCTATCATCGGTTGTAGCAAAATTGGTTGATGCTGATTTGCTTATGCTTTTGTCAGATATTGACGGGCTTTATACAGATGATCCAAGAATTAATAAGGATGCAAAATTGATCAAGGAGGTTAATGTAATTGACGAAAAATTAAGGTCAATGGGAAAGGATTCTTATTCAAATCTTGGAACAGGTGGTATGGCAACAAAAATTAATGCAGCCAACCTTTGTATGGAAAAGGGAATTGATACGGTTATTGCAAATTCAAAAGATTTGAAAAATATTAGAAAAATTGTGAAAGGTGAAGAAATTGGAACAATCTTTAAAAGAAAAATTGATTAAAATGGGTGAGCTTTCCAAAAAAGCTAAGAAAGATTTTGTAAGGCTTTCAACAAAAGATAAAAATAAAATTTTGGAAAATATAAAAATTTCCATGGAAAAAAACAGGAAAAATATCCTTGATGCCAACAAAAAAGATTATGACAAGGGGATTTCTAACAATATGGCAGAAGGTCTTCTTGATAGGCTTAAACTTGATGATAGTAGAATTGATTCAATGATTTTATCAATTGATCAAATGATAAAACTTCCTGATCCAATTGGAAAAATGACTGATGTCAGAACTCTTGAAAATGGACTTTTGATTGGGAAAAAATCGGTTGCAATTGGAGTTTTGGCAATGATTTATGAGGCAAGGCCAAATGTAACCTTGGATGCGTCAATTCTTGCCATAAAATCTTCAAATTCTATAATCTTAAGAAGTGGAAAAGAGGCAATAAATTCTTCCCTTGCCATTGCAAGTGCAATCAGAGAAGGGATTAAAAACACAGGTTTTGATGAAAATATTGTTCAAATAATTGACGATACAAGCAGGGATTCATCAACTGAACTTATGAAATTAAATGGCTATGTAGATTTGTTAATCCCAAGAGGCTCAGCATCTTTGATAAATGCAGTTGTAAAAAATGCAAGCGTCCCAACCCTTGAAACGGGAGTAGGAAATTGCCATTTGTATGTTGATAAGTACGCTGATATTGAAAAAGCCTTAAAAATATTTGAAAACGGCAAAACTCAAAGAATCGGCGTGTGCAATGCCCTTGAAAGTTTAGTGGTTCACAAAGATATCGACCAAAGTTTTTATGATGGACTAAATAAAATTGTAGAAAAATATAAGTTAAAAGTCCACGCTTGTGAAAATTCAATAGAAAAAATAAAAGGAGCAAGTCCTGCAAGCGATGAAGATTATGGGAAAGAATATTTAGATTATGAATTTTCAGTAAAAGAAGTTGAAAATATAGACGAGGCGATTGATCACATCTACAAATATTCCACAGGCCATTCAGATGCAATAATTACAGAAAAAATAGAAGCAGCAAATAAATTTGTAGAAGAAGTAGATTCAGCCTGCGTTTACGTAAATGCCTCAACAAGATTTACAGACGGTTCAGAATTTGGATTTGGAGCAGAAATAGGAATCTCAACCCAAAGACTCCACGCCAGAGGACCAGTTGGGTTAAATGAGCTAACAACTTATAAATATGTGATTTTGGGAGAAGGGCAAATTAGGGAATAATCTTTTTTAAAGATTATTTTAGAAATTTAGTTTTTTTCTTGTAATAAATTACTGTTAAGCCCAAAATAAATAAATTCTAAGTTCATTAAAAGAGAAAAAATAAACTCACTAACGTTCAAACAATTTTTTCTCTAATAATTCACTTGAATTTATAGTTATTTTTAAATAGCAGTCAATCTTCAAAAATTTGAAAGAAGCGTAAGCTTCTTACAAAACCAGCTCCATGCAATGGTCGTTTGCAGGGGGGCAAAAAAGAGGGGTCGTTAGGGGAGAAAAAAGGGGGAGAATCGAAACTCCCCCATTTTCTCCCCTAACATAACGAAGAATTAATTTAATAAAACAATTAAATTTAAGATAAAAACAAAAATGAATATATTTTTCTATAAGGAGGAAATATGAAAATTGGTATTATCGGCATTGGGAATATGGGTTCTTCAATTGCCAAAGGTCTTTTGGGTAAAAATGAACTTTTTTTATCTAATAGGGGATCTAATTTAGAATTTTTTAAGGACAAGGATGTTTCTATAATGGAAAATAGAAAAGTCGTGGAAAATTCTGATTATATAATTTTGGCTGTAAAACCAAATTATTATAAAGAAGTAATTGATGAGATAAAAGATTTGTTGGTAAATAAAGTATTTATTTCAATCGCTGCAGGTTTTACTCTTGAAAAACTTGAAAATTTATTGGGATCTGATAAAAAAATTGTTATGACTATGCCAAATACTCCTGCATCTGTTGGAGAAGGGATGTCAATTCTTTGTCCAAACTCAAATGTGAGTGATAATGAATTTTCAAACGTTTTGGAAATTTTTTCATCTTTTGGCAAGGCTATAAAAATTGATGAAAATCAATTTGATGCAGCAAGTGTTGTAAATGGTTGTCTGCCTGCTTTTGTGGATTTATTTATAGAAGGCTTGTCTGATGGGGCTGTTTTGTGTGGACTTAAAAGAGATATTTCCTATAAATTAATCGCTCAAACCATAATAGGATCTGCAAAATTAATGGAAGAATCAAAAGATCATCCGGGATATTTAAAAGATAAGGTGACAAGCCCAAAAGGAACAACAATAGAAGGAGTAAAGGCCTTGGAAGAAAATAATTTTAGGGCAGGTTTGATAAAGGCTGTTGAGGCTTCTTTTAATAAAGCTAAGAATATGTAGTTAAATTCATGGGGGATTTTTGAGAAGAAAATTTCTCATGAATTTATTTTTTTATCAGCAAAAATAATCCAGAGATCTCACGACTGGGCTCAAGATGGGTAATCTTTTATGGATTTAATTTCTGAAGGAAATAACTTTTTTGAATATCAATTTAAAAATTTATTAAATTGCAGATTATAAAATTTAATAAATATAGATAAGCCAATTATAAAAACTTTAGCAATTAAAAAAATCTACACATTACCCATCTAGACCTGATAAATATGCCTTGATTTGGCATATTTATTCCTAAAACTAGTGTGAAATCAAGGTAAAATTTGCAGAGTAAATTGGTTTTAGTGTGGAGAGATCTCTTTTATTTCTTAGCTTTGTATTTATTTTTTATTCTTATTTTAATCCTATTTTAAATTTTAACCTAATACAATTTATCATTTTAAATCTATCCCCGCGTGACTTGCGTGGGATTTTTTTGGAAATTATTTTACTTCGGCGTATAATTATTACAATAATATATTAAAGTAAAGAGGTAAAAAATGAAAAAATCATTAGCTATAAAAATTTTAGAAGACCATCTTTTACAAGGATGTAAAAACTGAAAATTCTCTTGCATACATTGATCATAATATTCTCCAACAAGGATTTGAAAATGCTGACGACCATGAATTTATAAAATCTGCTGCCAATAAATTTGGCATAACTTTTTCAAAAGCAGGTTGTGGAATTTGCCATCAAGTCCAATTGGAGCAATTTGGAAAGGTTGGAAATACTCTTTTGGGTTCTGATTCTCACACTCCAACGGGCGGTGCTTTGGCACAAATTGCAATTGGAGCAGGGGGACTTGATGTGGCTGTTGCTATGGCGAGAGGATTTTATTTTATAAAAGTGCCAAAAATTTTCAATATAAAACTCAAAAATTCTTTGAAAGATTATGTAAATGCCAAGGATTTGATTTTATATATTTTGGGAAAATTATCTGTTAAAGGCGGAACGGGATATATTATGGAATATTCTGGAGAAGGTGTAAAATCTTTGTCTGTAACTGACAGGGCGACAATTTGTAATATGGGAGCAGAACTTGGGGCGACTACTTCGATTTTTCCGTCTGATGAAAATACTTTAAAATATTTGACTAGCCAAAATAGAAAGAAAGATTATAAAAAATTAGAAGCTGACGAGGATGCTTTCTATGATGAGGTCATGGAAATTGATTTAAGTGAAATTGAACATGCTGTGGCAAGACCTCATTTTCCTGACCAATATGAAAAAGTTTCTGATTTAGAAAAAGTAAAAGTTGACCAAGTAGCAATTGGATCTTGCACAAATTCATCTTATATGGATATGATGAAGGTTGCATCAATTCTTGATGGGAAAAAAGTTCATCCTGATGTATCTCTTGTAATTTCTCCAGGTTCTGCCACAATTTTGCAAAAATTATCTGAAAACGGAGCACTTGCAAAAATGATTAAGGCTGGGGCGAGGATTTTGGAATCGGGTTGTGGACCATGTATTGGCATGGGTCAAGCTCCAAAAGCTGGTGGAATTTCTCTAAGATCTTTTAATAGAAATTTTAAGGGAAGATCTGGCACAATTGATGCTGAGATTTATCTTGCAAGTCCAGAAACTTGTGCGATTTCTGCAATTAACGGTTATATTTCCAATCCAAAAGATGCTGAATTTAAAAAAGATTTTGACGAAAATATTATTTTTGACAATACTGATGCTTATTTTATAAAAAGAGAAGAAGACTTAGCAAAAAGAATTAAAGAAACTGTAAAGGGAAAAAATATTAAGCCATTTCCAAAGGCAAGTCCAGTTGCTGAAATAAATTCAAAAATAATTTATAAGGCGGGCAATGGAATTACAACTGATGATATTTGCCCATCAAATGCTAGACTTTTGCCATTTAGGTCAAATATAGAATATTTATCAGAATTTGCTTTTACAACAAAAATCGATGATTTCAAAAAAAGAGCAGAGGAAAATTCAGGTGGAGTCATTGTTGCAGGTGTAAATTATGGTCAAGGTTCATCAAGAGAGCATGCTGCTTTAATTCCTTTGTATTTAAATGTAAAAGCAGTTATCGCCAAATCTTTTGCAAGAATTCACAGGTCAAATTTGATTAACAATGCAATCTTGCCTTTGGAATTTGAAAAAAAGGAAGACTATGAAAAATTATCTGAATTTGATAATATTCAAATAAAAAATATTGAAAAGTCCTTGGAAAGCGGAGAATTTATTTTAAAAGATTTGGACAAGGATATAGAAATAAAAGTTAGGGGAGAATTTTCAAAAAGAGAAATTGAAATATTAAAAATGGGTGGCTATTTAAATTATGCCAAAAATTTAGAATTG
>QWCK01002996.1_pt1 | contig 21137 bp, 20 predicted proteins | sample 1972571 | NCBI WGS metagenome assembly QWCK01 (sample SAMN09866710, study PRJNA288562) | Human gut metagenome isolate term2_stool, whole genome shotgun sequencing... | isolation source: gut | host: Homo sapiens | place: USA: California | reverse complement strand
CTACAACCATCGTTCTTCAAATGCGATGGCAGAATCGTTCAATGCCAAAATCAAATTGTTCAGAGCGAACCTCAGAGGTGTAGCAGATAAGAAGTTCTTTCTATTCCGCATTGCTAAGCTATATGCGTATCCCCACCAAAAATCTACTGAGCCGGCATTGTTCTTTTTCTTTTCTTCTTTAAACTGTGTGGGAGTCATCCCTTTTATTTGCTTGAAAGAGGTACTGAAATAACGGGGATAGGTAAACCCGACTTCATAGGATATTTCATTGATATTGAGATTGGTATTTGTGAGTAGGTATACTGATTTCTCTATACGTAATCGGTTTATGTAGTCATTCACACCCTCCGTTGCAGTGGACCGTACAGTCTGCTACAGTGGACTGTACAGTCCATTGCCGCAGACTGTAATAATCTTCCGTTTAAAAGACCTTGGCCGACCTTGGGAAACGGCTTATTCTTCCCTTTGTTTGTGATATGATATTTAAATCCCCAAGAATAATGACTGCTCCCTTATCATCTACACACTTTTTGACTTGATCCTATATCTTTTTTCAGTCATAACTATAACCGGAAAGCAAAAGTTTTGTACCTTTGCATCCGATTTTAGAAAATGAATAAAAGATTGTAAAGTATGGAACTACCGGAAGACCCGATGATGCTGTTCAGCATGGTGAATATGAAACTTCGCGATTGTTATTCTTCGCTTGATGAACTTTGTGAAGATATGAATGTAGATAAGGATTCTTTGATACGAAAATTGAACTCCGTAGGGTTTGAATATAGTCAAGAGAACAATAAGTTCTGGTGATTTATCTGCATTTTTCTCTTTATTGATTATGTTTGTGCTAATAATTTAGCTGTTGCCCTATCGGGCTTGCCTGTTTCTGTAAGAGGTAGATTCTCTACCGGTATAACGCGTTTGGGGCACCAATAGGCAGGCAATACATCCTCACAAATCTTCTGAATTCTTTCATAAGTATCTCTGCTTCCGGGATTGTTTTCAATGAGCAGAACTACTATTTCACCAAATTTTGCATCAGGTGCAGAGGTAATCATAAATGGAGTATGGAAGTGTTTTTTCAGTGTGGCTTCCACCTGTTCTATTTGTATTTTTACACCACCACTATTTATTATATTGTCTTTTCTTCCTAAAATGCGGAATTGCCCTTGGTCATTCAGTTCTGCAATGTCATTAGTGTATAATACTTTATCACACACTTTGGGAGCATTGATAATCAGTGTATTCTCTTGACTCAACCGGATGGAGACGCTTTCAAAAGGGGTGTACCATTCGGAAGCTTCTGTCCCGTTTACTCTGCGTAAGGCGATGTGCGAAAGTGTTTCTGTCATCCCGTAGGTAGACCATACCTGATTGGGAAAATCTTTTAAAGCTTGTGCCAGCGCGCTGTCAATCGCACCTCCACCGATGATAAGATGTTTTATTTGCTTCAATAATTCTTTTTCTTCGGGCACTTGGAGGGAATTGTATACCTGCATCGGAATCATGGCAGCAAATACGGGTGCTTTCTTCAGATTTTTCAAGGGATGGCCCGAAGGTGTGACCGGAAGGAGATTGAGTCCGGCAACCAGTGAGCGTATCACCACCATCTTTCCGGCAATATATTGCAGAGGCATGCACAGCAGTGCTGTGTCATTTTCTTTCAGTCCGAGAAATGAACAGGTGAGGCAGGCGCTTTCCATCATGCTTTCTTTTTCTACACGCATTGGTTTGGGCTTGCCTGTCGAACCGGAAGTATGGACAAGAACGGTGGGTTGATGGTTGAACCATTCGGAGAGAAAAGTAAAAAGTTCTTGCCGGAAGCTTTGCTTGTCGGTAGGAATATTCATGCGTATCATCGCTATTTCCCAATGGGTATAAAAGATTCCTTCTATTTGGATACGCTGGGTGGTTATGTCTGTGTAGTAAGTATTCATTGTGCCAGCCATTGTAATAAATCAGGTTCTTGCTCTTCGGGATGAAACCACAGGCAGTCTCCTTCGATATGTAGCGGATAATTTATGTTGTCTGTAAACAGTAACCCTGTTCCAAGGCCTTGTGGAAGCGTAGGTTGCAGGGTAGCGCACCATTGGGCGATAGCGTTTAGTCCGATATTTGATTCCAAGGCCGAGGTAATCCACGAACCTATCCCTCTTTCCGCTGCCAGTTCCATCCATTCTTCCGACCCGCTGATTCCGCCGTGAAGGGAGGGTTTCAGAATGATATATTGCGGTCGGATGGTTTCAAGCAGTTCTATCTTGCGGCTGCGTTGGTTAATGCCGATAAGTTCTTCGTCCAAGGCGATAGGGAAGGGGGCGGAAGCACAGAGTGTGCTCATCTCTTTCCACTGTCCGGCGCGGATAGGCTGTTCGATGGAGTGAAGGTGAAACTCGGAAAGACGCTGTAATTTATCAAGAGCATCGGTGGGAGTGAAGGCACCGTTGGCATCCACACGTAGCTCTATTTGTTCGGGAGTAAAGTGCCGGCGGATATGTGCCAGTAATTCCAGTTCTTTTTCAAAATCGATAGCCCCGATTTTGAGTTTGATACAGCGGAATCCTTTTTGCATTTTTTCTTCGATGCGCCGATACATTTCATCAAAGCTTCCCATCCAGATAAGTCCATTGATAGGGATACCTGCTTTTCCTTTGCTGAATGGAGTGTGCCAAAATTGTAGGCTGCATGCGCGGAAATGAAGTAGGGCGGTTTCCAGACCGAACAGAATAGACGGATAGGGAAGCAGGGCTTCCCGGTCTATTTCTCCGGTCTTCTCAAAGTTTTTGCAAGCGATGGCCAATAGTTCATCATAGTTGGGAACATCGTCACAACTCAGGGCAGGGAGAGGGGCGCATTCACCTACTCCATAATAACGGTTGTCGGTATCGGTGAGGAGTATATACCATACGTTTCGGGTGGTATATACTCCTCTCGATGTACCTGCCGGTTGCTTGAAGTGTAATTGTTTCTTTATAATGCGGGTTTGGAACATACTTTTTTATATGTGTTTTGTTTTGTATATTTATCTCTGACAATTTCAAAGGCGCGTTGAACCCATGTGTATATGTCTGTGTCAGGAATATCGCCGTTAAAATTAAGCTGTAGCCAATGCTTCAGACTTTGGTTTATGGGAGTGCCGATTGAAACATGTCTCTCTTTTATATCTTCAATTTCATCTGGAGTAGATTTGACATTGACAAAAGTGAAATTGTCAATGTCTATAAAACAGAACATGTGTCCGCAAACATAAAAGGCAAGGATTGAATCATATCTTGCTGCAAATTTGCCAAATGGCATCTTCTCTGAAACGTTGCCTAATGAAAGACAGTATTTCCTGAATACTTCAATGTTCATGTCTTTGAAATTACAATTCGTTTTTACGGAAATTTGGGATAATCCTGGAATCGTGGTTTACGTTTTTCCAGAAATGCTTTTCCTCCTTCCTGTGCCTCCTCTGTCATGTAATAAAGCATGGTAGCATCTCCGGCAAGCTCTTGGATTCCGGCTTGTCCGTCCAGCTCGGCATTGAGTCCGGCTTTAATCATACGAAGAGCTAGCGGACTGTGTTCCATCATTTTCTCTGCCCATGCCACTGTCTCGTCTTCCAGACGCTCAAAAGGAACGACCGTATTGACCAATCCCATTTCCAGTGCTTCTTGTGCAGAGTACTGACGGCAAAGGAACCATATTTCGCGTGCCTTTTTTTGTCCTACGATTCGTGCCAGATATGATGAACCGAAGCCGGCGTCAAAGCTGCCCACTTTGGGACCTGTTTGTCCGAAGATGGCATTGTCGGAAGCGATGGTTAAGTCACAAACTACATGGAGCACGTGCCCGCCGCCGATGGCGTAACCGTTGACCATGGCAATGACAGGTTTCGGCAGGGAACGGATTTGTTTTTGTACATCCAGCACATTCAGGCGGGGAACACCGTCTGTTCCGATGTAACCGCCGTGACCTTTTACGTGCATATCGCCTCCGCTGCAGAAGGCTTTATCGCCTGCTCCGGTCAGAACCACTACGTTGATATCCCGGCACTCACGGCAGTAATACAGGGCATCACTGATTTCGGAGGTTGTAGTCGGGGTGAATGCGTTGCGGTAACGCGGACGGTTGATGGTGATTTTTGCTATTCCGTTATAGAAATCGAAAAGTATGTCTTGATACTCTTTGATGGTTTTCCATTCTCTTGTTTCCATTATTCTTGTTTGTTTATGTATTTTTTTGTGAGTTTACCGTACGGACGGTATGCCCGTATGAATCAATTTTGACGCACTCTCATGATAGAATTATTCATTTGGCTTATTTTTAAGTCCGTGGTAATATTCTCTCAACAGGGTGGTATCTTTTTCCTTGTCTGTAAAGACTTCCATTAACATGGGTTGCATCAGCGTTTCCGGGGTGGTGAATTGCTTCATGGCATCTTCCAGTTCTTCTTCATCGGTTACTTTTATATAGATAAAGCCGCGTTCTTCTGCCCAACCTTTGGCAGTGGTGTAATGTTCGGCTGTGATGAACTCCCGTGAGCGACTTGATTTGTCCATGCCCGGCAGAGTGTGGAATATCTCTCCACCTTCATTATTCAATAGCAGAATACGGATATTTGCACCATAATTCTGATTCCACAGTGCATTCATGTCATAAAAGAAACTCAAATCGCCTATGATGATGAAGTTTAGTTTAGTGGATGCTACGGCATATCCGATGGCGGTGGAAAGTGAACCTTCTATCCCGTTCACACCTCGGTTACAGCAAATTTCTACTCTTGGCGGTATTGTGAATAATTGGGCATAACGTATTGTAGAACTGTTTGCCAGATGCAACGCACAGGGTTCCGGCAATGACTGAATGAGTTTTCCTATGGCTGAGATTTCGGAGTAGGGCAGTTCCGGCATCGGCACGGTCTTACAGTAATTCTCCCACATCAATGGATAGTTTGTCGGTTTGTTGTCCAAAAGAAAAGCAATTTTCTCTAGAAATTCAAATGGGTCCATTTCAATGATGGTCGTCAGGCAACCGTATAAGTCGGCTATCTTTCCATCGGTGGAAATATGCCAGTGCTCACGCGGAGGATGTTTCCGCAGGTATTTCTTTAATTCCTTGGATACAATATGTCCGCCGTAAGTAATCAATAGCTCAGGAGTCATATCGTTCTGACGTTCGGAACTCATGGAATAGATGGCTGCATCGAAGTTCCTGATAGGAATGCCGGGAATGGTCTGGTTACCCAAATGTTCCGTCAGCCAAAGGAAATGTTTATACAGGGGTTTCACATATTTCTTTTCGAACAGATAAATCAGATTCATCTGTCCGACCACTATCATGCGTTTGTTATATTTATTCAGACGTTCAATCAGTATTTTATAGTCGCGGTCGTATACACTCAATCCTTGGTAGCGGGTGATGACGCGTACTTCAGGAAGCGCTTTGACTGTGAAACGGTAGATGGGTTCGGAGATAGGTACGTTGATATGAACCGGACCTTTACCGTGGTGAGTTGTTTCCAGTATGGCTTCGTTAATCAGACGGTTGCAGAACCATTCGTCTTCGTCGGTTTGCACTTCGGGTAAGTTGACCGACATCTTGACCAACGGACCGAATACCCCCGGCTGAGGTAAAGTCTGTCCATCCATTTGTCCTATCCAGGCAGCAGGGCGGTCGGCAGAAATGACAATTAAGGGAACTTGTTGGTAAAAGGCTTCGGCTACGGCAGGATGCAGATTCAGCAGTGCCGAACCGGAAGTGCAACATACAGCAGCAGGACCTCCCCCCTGTAACGATAACCCGATAGCAAAGAATCCTGCACTGCGTTCGTCGGTTACAGAGTAACAGGTGAAGTCCTCTATATTGGCCAGTGTATGCACGATGGCAGCATTACGACTGCCGGGACAAAGCACTATTTTCCGCACACCGTGTGCCTTGAGAAGTGCCGCCAACTGAAGTATGTTCTTTTTGTCTGAATACATAATTCTTTTACTTTAATATAAATATATTTCTCTTTTATCGTCTTTGCTCCGTAGGGAATTGAATTCTTCCGAATGCATGTTGCTATGCTATTGGACGGGCGCAATCATGTGCCCCTACGGTGACAGGCTATCTGTTTATAAACTCAGGATAAAGAATGCTTTTCATCGTATTCATCTTGTCTCCTGTTTCTGTCCATTCCGATTCTATTTCAGAGGAAGCAAGGATTCCTCCACCTGCGTATAAAGTGGTTTCACCCGGTTTTATTTCCATGCAACGTAGGTTGACATATAAATCTGTATGTCCTTCGGTGTCCAGCCAGCCTATAAAACCGGAATAATAGCTACGGTCATATCCTTCATTTTCCAGGATAAATCGGAAAGCATCTTCTTTCGGCAATCCGCAGACAGCGGGAGTAGGATGAAGTTCCTGAAGTAGATTCCCTATATTATCTGTGTTCTTTAATAAAAAATAAAAGTCGGTTTTGAGGTGCACCAATTGTCCGGCACGGGCCGTATAGGGGCCTTTCTCATTCATCTTATTGCCAAATTTCTTGATAATCCGACGAATGTAATCTGCCACATAACCTTGCTCGTCTTGGTTCTTCTTGTCCCAGTCCATTGGCATGACTTCGTTTTGCATCGGCATGGTGCCTGCCAAGGCTACGGTGTGCCATTCTTTGCCGTGTCCGCTCAATAAGATTTCAGGTGTACTGCCCACCCACGTACCGGAAACAGGAGTATGACACAAATAAATCATCATGCGTGGATAATTGTTGCAGGCACGGACAAATGCAGCCAATGGCGAAAAATCGTCATTGATATGCTTGGTGGAAGAACGTGACAAGACAAGCTTTTGGAAATGTTTCTTTTGAAGGGGAGTGATGAAACGCTCGAAAGCTTGGGTATATCGCTCTTTGTCTGTTTCTTCCGAAACGAAAGGAGACAGTTTTTCGGTCTGGTTCTTGCAAGTCAACAAGGCATCGGCACATTCCAAAGAAGAAATGGCTTCGCTGATTTCATCCCAGTCGTATGCTGTGATATCAGGACGAATCACTATCAGCGGATGATGGTCGGACTGAAGGAAGGGAGCCATGACAAACCCTTTCTTCTTATTTAATTCCCGAATATCCGCTAACTGTTCCACATCGCCTGATTGTTGTAGCACAAAGTAGCATTCGTCTGTCCAGGGCAGCCGATAGAGAGCAAAACTGAGTCGGCTGCGTGTCAGGCAATCCAATAAATTCTGTATATGTCTGTTAGGTAGATTCATTTCTTTTTAAGTATGAAGTTAACGACACGAATGGTAGAAACAAGTTTCCCCTCGGGAGTGGTGATATCTATGTTCCATATATGTGAGGAATTGCCGCGATGAATTAATTGACCGTTGGCAATCACTTTTCCGCCCACAGGAACCGATGATATATGATTTCCACTTACTTGTATGCCGCATGCATATTCTCCTTCGCGACATAAAGACATAGACCCGTGTCCGGCTGCAATTTCGGCAAGTGCCAATGATGCACCTCCATTCAGCATGCCAAAGGGTTGTGAAGTACGGTGGTCGACAGGCATTTCGGCACGTACCTCATCGGTGGCAGACGGCATGAATCGGATACCCAAGTGTTCTGCCATTGAGTTCGAATAATCAGGTTTACAGGTTGTTTCTTCTCTCATTTGTAAGTCTGTTCTTTCTATAGGACTACAAAAATACATAAAATTTGGATGAAACAGCTTGGAAAGGACGTCTTTTAGTAACAAAAACGTTTCATCTTTTGTTTTGAGATATATTTTTAATTTTGCAAATGATATATCATAACATCGTTTTTGGGAAACGATAATGCAGAAATTGGCAGCACCGAGTATCGTGCCCCGAAAAGAGGATATTCTTTATGTGACAGGTACTTTCATTGCTGTTTCCTTTTAAGCTATATATTTATTCTTTGGAGTACTATCGAAGTTTTTTCTCGTGATTTCCGGTTAGGGATTATACGGTTTACACGGATAGATTCAGGTTCTTTCTGTGTAAGCTGTATCCGAATAATGTATGTCGTTACTCCTCAGCTTTTTCCTATATTTATAATAAATAATACCAATCATATCAGCTATAAACCATCCGATGGGGATAGACCACCAAATGCCGGTTACTCCAATAGAGGGGATGGCAGCGAGCCAATAGGAAAGAGCAACTCGTGTTCCTAGCGATGCAATGGTCAGTATTACAGACATTTCCGGCATACGGATGGCCCGATAGTATCCGTATAGCAGGAATAAAATCCCAATACCACAATAAAATACTCCTTCAATGCGCAGATAACCGATACCTACATTCAGAATCTCCGTTTCATGCGGAGCTACAAAAATCAGCATGAATGGTTTGGCGAATAAGAAGACCAAAACAGAAATGAACAGGGAGAAGACAATTGTTGTAATCAGCGCACTTTTTACTCCTTTGCGGATTCGTTCATACTTTTTTGCTCCGAAGTTTTGAGCGATAAAGGTGGAAAAAGCATTTCCGAACTCCTGTACCGGCATATAAGCAAAAGAGTCAATTTTTATTGCTGCCGCAAAAGCCGCCATCACCATAGAGCCAAAACTATTGACCAGTCCTTGTACCATTAGAATTCCCAAATTCATTACCGATTGTTGTATACAGGTCAGGGTGGAGAACGAAGTGATTTCTTTCAGGCAGTGACGGTCGAAATGCAGGTCGTTGCGATGCAGTCTCAATTCGGGACATTTTGCGTAGGTATATCCCATAATTCCCAGTGCGGATACTCCCTGTGCGATAATTGTAGCAATGGCAGCTCCCTTGATTCCCCAATCCAGTAGCAGGATAAAGAACAAATCCAGTCCGATATTCAGCACGACGGAAATCGCTAAAAAATAAAGAGGAGTGACTGCATTGCCGATGGCACGCAACAGTGCAGCATAGAAATTATAAATAAAAGTAAACCCGATTCCCCAAAAGATAATCCACAGGTAATCATACATCATCTGATAAATATCATCGGGAATCTGTAATAGTTTGAGAATGGGATGAATGAAAGACAGAGCTGCTATGTTCAGTACGATTGTCACTGTTCCGATGAGTACGGCCGATACGTAAATGCTTCGTCGTAAAGCCTTCATCCGTCCTGCGCCATATTGCAGGGAAAAAACTGTACCGCTTCCCATGGACAATCCCAGCAGGATGGAAATAAGAAAAACCATCAGTGTGTAAGCAGACCCGACGGCAGCCAATGCGCCGGAACCGATACATTGTCCCACAATCAGTGTATCGGCTATATTGTAACACTGTTGTAGCAGTGAGCCTATAATCATAGGTAAGGTAAAACGTAGCAGGGTACCTGTGATGCTTCCCTGTGTTAAGTCTGCTTTGGATAACATGATATGTGCTTGTTTTATTTAAATTTTGCCCCAAAGGTAATAAACACTTTTTTGAATGTCTGCTTCTTTGTAGAAGAATTAGAGTATAAGCCTTTGCTGGCGATTTCTGTCGTGGCAAACTTTCTTCCGATAATCTTGTTGATAGACAAACATAACTTTTAAAACGAATCAATATGAAAGAAAAGAAAGTAGTCCGTGAAGAGCGGAATAAAGAGAAATTGACTTCAGGTGATTGGGTGATGGCCGAATTTTATTCCATTCATTCATTGAAGAGCAGTCGTATGCATGCTGTTATTGACGAGTTTAAGAAACTGATGGGAGGGAAGGTGGAAGTAGTGCAGGTGAATGTGGATGAAGAAAAAACACTTGCCGAATTTTATACCATCGTGCATATTCCTACTTATATATTCTTAAGAAAAGGAGAACAGTTGTGGCGGCAGACCGGTGAATTGGGATTGGACAGATTGGAAAAAGCAGTAAAGGAATTCATGGTTTGAATCGTGTAGGGATGTGTTAAAACTAAACCGACCTATCACATTGTCAACTGTAGGGGCAGGGTTTGCCTGCCCGAACCGGTTGTCATGACCTTGGAAGTAAGTCACCTCTTCTTAAAAAGAGTTAACCTGATAATGTTTTCCATTGGAAATTTTTGTTTGTGAGAAATATCATGTATGTTTGCATAAAGTTTCCAAAGGAAAATATTAATTGAATTAAAATAGTTGAACTTATGAAGTATATAATAGTAGGAGGTGTAGCCGGAGGTGCAACCGCTGCTGCACGTATCAGGAGAAATACAGAAGATGCCGAAATCATCTTGTTTGAGAAAGGGGAATATATCTCGTATGCCAATTGCGGCTTACCTTATTATATAGGTGGCGTGATTGCTGAGCGTGAAAAACTGTTTGTGCAGACCCCGGAGGCTTTCGGTAAGCGGTTCAATATCGATGTGCGTATCCGGTCCGAGGTCGTGGCTATCCATCCTGCAAAGAAGACAGTGGATATTCGTACTTCAGACGGGAAAACCTATACGGAGAGTTATGATAAACTATTGCTTTCTCCGGGTGCGTCGCCTGTTCGTCCTCCCTTGCCGGGCATTGACAATGAAGGAATCTTCACGCTTCGCAATGTGAATGACACGGATGCCATCAAGAACTATTTGCAGAGGCATGAGGTGAAGCGCGCGGTAATCATCGGTGCAGGCTTCATCGGGCTGGAGATGGCGGAGAATTTGCAGGAAGCCGGTGCGGAAGTGGCGGTTGTAGAGATGGCAAATCAAGTCATGGCACCGATTGATTTCTCTATGGCATCGTTGGTGCACGAGCACTTGTTGCAGAAAGGGGTGCGCCTTTATCTGGAAAAAGCGGTGGCTTCTTTTGAGCGCACAGCCAGCGGATTGGAAGTAATTTTCAAATCGGGTGAAAGACTGCCTGCCGATATGGTGTTATTATCTATCGGTGTGCGTCCCAACACTTCGTTGGCAACAGATGCCGGACTGGAGATAGGGGAGATGCGCGGCATCAAGGTGAACGATTACTTGCAGACTTCCGATGAACATATTTATGCGGTGGGCGATGCTATCGAATTCCGCCATCCGCTGACTGGGAAGCCGTGGTTGAATTACTTGGCGGGGCCGGCCAATCGTCAGGCACGTATTGTGGCGGATAACATGGTCTTTGGAAATAAGATACCCTACGAAGGAGCTATCGGTACTTCCATTGCCAAGGTTTTTGATATGACTGTTGCTACTTCGGGTCTTCCGGCAAAACGGTTGAAACAGGCAGGCATTGATTACCTGTCGGCAACCATCCATTCCGGTTCGCATGCAGGATATTATCCCGATGCTTTACAGATGTCCATTAAAATAACATTCTCTCCTGCCGATGGCAAACTGCTCGGAGCGCAGATTGTGGGCTATAGCGGAGTAGACAAGCGCATTGACGAATTTTCGCAAGTGATAAAGCATAACGGAACTGTATATGATTTGATGGCCTTGGAGCAGGCATACGCTCCTCCTTTTTCTTCGGCCAAAGACCCGGTGGCAGTGACGGGATATGTAGCCGGAAATATATTGAACGGAAAGATGCAGCCTCTTTATTGGCGTGAGTTGCAGGTTGCCGATTGGAGCAAGGTCACGTTGGTGGATGTCCGTACTCCCGATGAGTTTGCGCTCGGTGCTTTGAAGGGGGCTGTCAATATTCCTTTGGATGATATGCGCGATCGGATGAAAGAAATCCCCCGGGATAAGCCGGTCTATCTGTATTGCGGAGTGGGGTTGAGAGGTTATCTGGCTTCCAATATATTGTTGCAGAACGGATATAAGGAAGTAAAGAATCTGATAGGTGGTTTGAAATTGTATAAAGCGGCAACGACTCCTTTGCCCGAACCGAAGGAGTTCTCAAATTACGGCTCTTCAAGTTCTGATTCTTCTAAAGTTGATCATTCTGAACATAGTAAAGATTCTGCTGAAGCTTATACTATTGCTTCTTCTGTTATTCCTTCTATGAGAGCAATAAAAGTGGATGCTTGTGGCATATCTTGTCCCGGTCCTATCATGAAGCTGAAGAAAAGTATGGAAGAACTGGCAGATGGGGAGCGTCTGGAAATTGTGGCGACGGATGCCGGTTTCCCCCGTGATGCCGAGGCATGGTGTCAGACTACAGGAAACCGTTTTGTTTCTGCCCGTTCGGAAGGCGGAAAATACCGGGTGGTAGTAGAAAAGAATATTCCTCAAGTATGTGCAACAGAGACTTGTAAAGCGGACAAAGGGAAAACTTTTATTCTGTTCAGCGATGATTTGGATAAAGTTTTGGCTACTTTTGTACTCGCAAACGGTGCGGTGGCAACCGGGGAGAAGGTGACTATCTTTTTCACATTCTGGGGACTGAATGCCATCAAGAAACTGAACAAGCCTGCTGTGAAGAAAGATTTCTTTGGTAAAATGTTCGGCATGATGCTTCCTTCCAATTCATTAAAACTGAAACTTTCAAAGATGAATATGGGAGGGATGGGTAGTAGGATGATGCGGTATATCATGAATAAGAAGAACATTGACTCACTGGAATCGTTGCGAGAACAGGCCATTCAAAACGGTGTCGAGTTCATCGCTTGTCAGATGTCGATGGACGTGATGGGCGTAAAGCGCGAGGAACTGTTGGATAATGTGACTATTGGCGGTGTAGCTACTTATATGAATCGTGCGGAGCAGGCAAACGTGAATTTGTTTATTTAAAATAATGTATGGAGAAAATAAAATCAATATGTGTCATGAGAGAGCTTTTTAAAGCTCTCTCTGAACTGGAAGCAAACTTGATAGAGCAACATGGGGTATCATTGAATGAAGCAATGGCACTTTGCTGTATCGGAGGTGACAGATTGACGGCGAGCGCTATATCAGAGCATACGGGTTTATCGGCTTCACACACATCGAAAGTGATTCGTTCGATAGAAGATAAAGAGTTGATAGTTCGCAGTTTGGGCGATAAAGACAAGCGGCAGATGTATTTTACTTTATCGGATAAGGGAAAGATTTGTTTGAATCAGTTGAAGGAGAACGAAATAGAAGTTCCTAAGATGTTGAAACCATTATTTAAATAGAAAATCAACTATCTTACTTATTAATTTAAACCAAAACCTTCTTCTTTTTCATTTGTTTATTCCTCACAATGGAACCGAACAAGTGGAAACAGAAATGGAAACAGTTGAGCAATCTGCGGAAATGGCGTATCTGGAGATTAAAACTGATTGATGCCCGCCTTTACTTCGTAAGTATATTTGTTGGTTTGCTTACGGGGCTGATTGCCGTGCCCTATCATTATTTGTTATGGGAATTCTTTGATATCCGAAAAGCCTTCTTCACTGCCCATTATCCGTGGTACTATCATGTTGTCTTGTTCTTTTCTCTGTGGGCCATCCTTATCGGGGTTGCCCTGATGGTAAAGAAGATGCCTTTGATAGCCGGAGGCGGTATTCCCCAGACAAGGGCGGCTATCAACGGACGTATTCATTACGACCATCCTTTCAAGGAACTGATAGCAAAGTTTTTGGGGGGAATATTAGCTTTGAGTACAGGGCTGTCGTTGGGTCGTGAAGGGCCCTCCGTTCAGATTGGTTCATATATCGGAACATTGGTATCCCGATGGGGACATATTCTGAAAGGTGAACGAAAACAGTTGCTGGCGGCAGGGGCCGGTGCCGGACTTTCAGCAGCTTTTGCAGCTCCCTTGTCTTCTTCTCTGTTGGTCATCGAATCCATTGAACGGTTTGATGCTCCCAAAACAGCCATTACTACTTTATTGGCAGGCGTGGTGGCGGGCGGTGTGGCGAGTTGGATGTTTCCCACTACTCCTTATCATCTGATAAATGCCGTCTCTCCCGGTTTGTCTTTTTGGCGGCAGGCGGAGCTTTATATCCTTTTTGCTGCCGTGATTGCTGCCATAGCAAAGTTTTATTCGCTTATAGTTCCCTTTTTTCAACGATGGTTGCCGACGTTGAAACTCTCTGTCTATACTAAAATGTTGTATTTGCTGATTGCGGCATACGCTATTTCTCTGACCGAGACCAACTTGACGGGAGGCGGAGAACAGTTTTTGATGATGCAGGGAATGGACGGTACGCACGACATCCGGTGGCTCGGCGTCATGATATTGATTCATTTTGTATTCACTTTGCTTTCATTGTCTTCAGGATTACCGGGAGGAAGCTTTATTCCGACTCTGGTGACAGGAGGTTTGTTGGGACAATTATTCGGGCTCGTATTGGTACAGCGCGGAGTGATAGGGTATGAAAATGTCAGTTATATGATGCTTGTCGGGATGGTAGCTTTCTTGGTAGCAGTGGTGCGCACTCCGCTGACCGCCATTGTGCTGATAACAGAAATAACAGGCCACTTTGAGGTGTTTTATCCTTCTATCGTAGTGGGCGGACTGACTTATTATTTTACGGAACTTCTTCAAATCAAGCCTTACAATGTATTGCTTTATGACAGGATGTTTCGCAACCACAACCCGGAGTTTCCTGAAGTCGAGGGTGCGCGTTATCATCTGTATGTGGAAATAATGGATGGCTCTTATTGGGATGGAAAAGAAGTGGATAAACTGACTTTACCCAACAACTGTATCATTCTCAGCATCCGCCGTGACCACAAAACCCTGCCTGCTGCGGGTGAGACACTTGTTCCCGGCGACCAAGTGGAGATAGAAATGGACGCCAAGGATATTGAAAAATTGTACGAACCGCTGGTCAGTATGGCAAATATCTATTAAATTTGCCGTATGAAAAAGAAATTCCAACTTGAAGTTCCGGGAGGAGCCGACAAGGTGTTGCTCCATACTTGTTGCGCCCCCTGTTCGTCAGCCATCATTGAGTGTCTGATGCAACACAGCATTACCCCTGTCATCTATTATTGTAATCCGAATATCTATCCGCTTGAAGAGTATAACATAAGGAAAGATGAATGTACCCGCTATGCCCGTTCCTTGGGATTGGAGATTGTAGATGCCGATTATGACCATGAGGCTTGGCGTTGCCAAATGTCGGGGATGGAGCAGGAGCCTGAGCGTGGAGGGCGTTGCCTCCGCTGTTTCAAGATGCGTCTGTTGGAAACGGCGCGCTATGCCCACGAGCATGGATTCTCCGTGATAACCACTACGCTGGCATCCAGCCGATGGAAAAGCCTGGAGCAGATAGAAGAGGCGGGACGTTATGCCACTGCCCGCTATCCCGATGTTACTTATTGGGAACAGAACTGGCGTAAAGGCGGTTTGAGCGAGCGTCGTATTGCCATTATTAAGGAATATGATTTTTACAACCAAAGATATTGCGGTTGTGAGTTTAGCATGCGAAAAGAAGATGCTGCTCCTGCTGCGGATGGAGATAACTGATGCACGAACGCTATTAAGATTGCAGAATGTCCATATTTAAACGCCAATCCGTTTGTTTTATTGATTTAAAAAGATAACTTTGGCACAGACTATACTCACGGATTGAGTATGGGATTATTAAATAATTAACAAACAACATGACACAAACAAAATTTTTCAGATGGACATTACTGCTATGTCTTTCCGGCGCGACAAGCCCATTGGCTGCACAGGGTGTTGGAGAAAAAGCAAAGAAAGTAGAACAAATGCAAGTACTTAAAACTGATGGTAAAGTGCTGCGCATTACGGTCGATGGTAAAGAACAACAAATTCCATGGGTGATTAATCCCTCTCTTCGTCCCGATGTATTTGAGACATCGGGAGAGGAAGTTGTATTCCGAAGCAAGATAGATACCATCCGGTTCAATGTAGCCAAAGAAGGATGTTATGATTTTGTGGTGGTCACTCATCAAGGTGATTCCGCCATGACCCGGATAAAATGGGTATCGGCAAATCCTTTGGAAGAACCCTCGCGGGATATGTTGAAACGCTCTGCCGGCGGATTGCTTTCAAAGAAGCAGGCGCAGTTCGATATCGACGCCTTGGTCTATACTCTCAGCGAAGTCCATCCCGATATGTTTTCCGTGTGCAGACAAAGCGAATGGTTTAAATCGGTAAATAGGGTGAAGCAGCAGTTGCCCGATTCTGTTACCACGGTAGAGCTGTTTAAGTATGCGGCTCCGTTGGTCACGAAGTTAGGCGACGGGCACACCATGCTTCGTTTTCCTTTTAATGATTATTTTACTTCATCTACTATTCGGCTCCCCTTGTTTCTCAATGTAAAGTCCGACTACACACTGCGTGTAAGAGGGTGCATTGATAACCTGATACCCCAAGATGCGGAAGTTCTTTCCATCAACGGAAAGGAGAGTAGGGAACTGATAGAATCGATGATGGACTATGCAAGCGGAGAACGCGATTTCTTCCGTATAGAACGTATTAATTCTGATTTTTCGGCATTGTTTGAAATGATGTATGCCGCAGATAAATACGATGTCGTTTATCGTATGAAAGATAGCAAAAAGAAACTTGAAGTCACCTTGCATCCTACTACGTGGGCGGAACTTCTTCCCCGTATGCCGAAGAAAAAAGAGCAGGCGCGGGTGCTGGATTATTCTTTCAAAGTGGATGAAAAGAAGAAGGTAGCCGTTATGGATTTTAGAAGCTTTAATAATCCGCAACGGATGAAGATGTTTGCCGACTCCATGTTTGTAACCCTGCGCGAAAAGGGCATTAAGAATTTAATCATTGACTTGCGCAACAACGGCGGAGGTAATTCGATGGTAGGAGATGTTCTTTTCCGCTACATTTCTCCCAAGCCTTTTAAGCAAATGGGCAAGGCCCTGGTACGCGTCACGCCCACCACCATACGCTTGACGGGAAGAACCCAAATGGTTCCCGGATGGTCTTTTTATAATGATGAATCAAAAGGAAATTTTATTCCTCCGCTCACCAAAGAAGAAGGTCATTACGAAGGCAGTGTATATCTGTTGATAAGTCATCATACATTCTCTTCTGCCGGTTCGTTTGCCTGGGCTTTCAAGGAGTTTGGCATGGGGACGGTTATCGGCGAGGAATCCGGTGGCATGAATGTGAGTTTCGGCGATATCATCTATTATAAGTTGCCGGTGTCGGGATTGAGTTGCACTATTTCGTTCAAACGTTTTTGGCAATATGGCGCGGACGAAAAGGAGATACATGGTACATTGCCTGATTATGCAGTGCCACAGGAAGGTGCTTTGGCTAAAGCCTTCCAGCTGATTAAGAAATAAAAAAATTAACGCGTATATTTGCGTTGCCAAAAGGCCGTGAGGTTTTAAAAAAAGCTCGGCATGTTTATCTTAAAGCTCGGTATCTTTTTTTAAAAGCTCGGCATGTTTTCATGTAAGGGCAGATTGCATCACCCCCCTCACCAAGTCAGTCATTCCTGTTCTCCGTTTATCCTTGTATTTTAGTCTAAACGTGCAGACAATGTAGGATGTTCATTCACAACCGGAACCCCCATCAACAGGACGTTTCAACGGCTAATGAAAGGAGGAAGGGGGAATCAAATATTCCCATGAGACCTTTTAGCAAGGTAGCAGTTTTTTTGAAACAAGGCTTTGATATTGTGAATCTTTGTATTTACTTTGCACCAATCAATAGGCAAAGTAAAGACAGCGGACTATGAGAAGCAGAAAGAACATCCTATTCAACTTGACCATTATATTATTATTGGCATGTACAGCTTGCGACCGTTCCACTCGTCACGTCACAGAGAACTTGTCGCAAGCGGAGGAACTTATATGGACTGCCCCCGATTCGGCATTGCATATACTGGAATCCATCCCTACCTCCCGGCACTTAATCGGAAAAGAGCAGGCGGATTATGTTTTGCTGCTTTCGTTAGCCCAATATCGTTGCTACATCCCTGTATCTTCGGATTCGTCAATGATTGACCTTGCAGTAGAATATTATAAAGATAAGAATGATGCAGATAAAAAAGGGGCAGCCTTTTATGTGAAGGGATGCATATTGGAAGAATATTCCAAAGACATTCCCAATGCTCTGCTAGCTTATAAAGAAGCAGAAAAATGTATTCCCAGCATGAATGACAAACACTATGTTGCCCGCATTTATAGCAGTTTGGGATATATCAATCAATGTTCTTTCAATTTCGAGCTGGCCAAAGAATATTACCAAAAAGCTGTGCAAGCAAATATAGATGGAAAAGACACGGCTGCACAGACCAGTAATTTGCTCAACTTATTGCAACTATATCATATTTTCCATGATACTGACAGTGTTAACCAATGTATAACCAAGCTATTACAATTTAGCAGTAGTCTAAAGGACAGTATTCTTCAGTCTAAAATTTACCATAACATTGCGGTCAGTAAAATGTATCAGGAAGAATATGAGGAAGCCGAAAGCTTTTTCTCATGCGCCTTGCATATATCACCTGCTTCTCCCCCTTACAAAACAATGTCAGGACTAGCCCAACTATATATAAAGAGAGGGCAAAAAGAACGCGCAGACAGTCTGTTTCAAAATGCTTTGCTTTCCAAAGACTTATCACTACGCGCATATATTTATAATCAATTATATGATGAAGCTTGGAAAGCAGAAAATTACAAGAAAATCGCCCAATATGCCCGTCTGTATATAGACACCTCGGATTCCATCTACAATAGCCACCTGCATCAAGAAGTCTTGAAAGTGCAGAGAAAATATGACCACATGCAATTGTTATACCAAAAATCCCGACAAACGAATATAATATATTCCTCTATAATCATAATATTCATTGTTAGTGGGATACTTTGGTTTCTATTTATTCAATACAAGAAGAAAAGAAAAGAAGAAAATGAAAAATTGCGAGCAGAAATAGCCGAGTTGGTCGAGGTCTTAGATAAAATGAGCACTTCTTGCAATAAGACTCAGAAAGAGCTTCAAGACCAGATAAACGCATTAAAAAGTAAGCAAGAAAAAGACGTCCTTATGTCACCTGAAGAATATGCGGCAATACAAAACACAATAGATAAACTGACAAAAGAAAAAGAGCAAAATGAAAAAGAACAACATCAAGAGTATGAAAAATTGCAAGCACAGTTTGAAGCTTTAAACCAAAAACTAAAAGAGGTAGAAAAACAAAACAATCGTTTCAGACTTATTTATGGTAATTATGATTGTGTGGAACAAAAAGATATCAAAGCCCTGCAAGTAGCATTAAACTTAAGTCAAAACAAGCCCTGTAATATATCCGACGATAGAGAGGATATAAAGCATTGGCTCAACTTATCAAGAAACGGCTTTGCCGATAAGCTACATAAGACCTACCCTATGTTAGATAAAACGTTTCTAGATATTTGCTATTTGGCTGCTTTAGGTCTGTCTATTGATGAAATAGCTCAATACGCAGGTAACATAAAAAGACGTTCAGTGGAACGGTATATGAGCCTAATTTGCCAAGAAGTACAGTACCCCATGAGCGGGAAAAAAGGGTTTGAGAGCTTTATTAACCACATACTTACTATTTAAACAGAACAAAAAGAGGGTCGGAAAATCTCAAAAAGCATCCTTGTATATACTTAATGCATTAATAATCAGTTATATATTGAATCTCATTTCTTCTTAAAGAGTACTTGGATATGTCAAAAAAGACATTTAGCTTTGTAGAAACAAAAATTAAAAACTTATGGAAAAACACACGCTATTTAAAATGCTGATGATTGCTTTATGTATCACATTTAGCATTTCAACGGTTTATGGTTCCAGCCTGCAAGGAGAACCTACAACAAAAGAAGAACCTACGATACAAAAGAGGGCTGGCAGGCATAGGATGGGGCATGCTCTATCTCATTAAACAAGGATTTATGGAAACAGACATCCAAGAAACATTTAAAGACATGGACGAGAAAGTAATGGAATACAATCTTCTGTACATGAAGGACCGCTCCTTGGAAACCGGGGCAAAAGGAATAGCGGCTTACGCACATAGCCGTTTATCCGTTTCTCTGCAAGGAGAGCTTCCCTTTGAAGAGAGTTACAGACAGACTTTGTATGAAACGTATCCCGATGTATGCCCGGAACAAGAAATTTGGGAAGGAATTATAGGGCATGACATAAAAGCAGAAAGTTTATCTTGGAAAGCAGGATTGGGAATCTTGCTTAAAGATATATAGTTCATATATATATGTGACAAAGTTGACAAAAGAACTGTAAGCGCTTGCAATTCTTTTAGTGTGCCTAAACAAAACCGGAAAAAGGAATAGGGCTCTTAAGTGTGCGCACGCTTGAGCAATAGGATATTTTCTCGTTTTGTTTCTCTCAAGAGATTTATAGGTAAAATAAACTATAATTTTAAATTAAATGAATTATGAAAACATTGAAGAAAATCAAACTGAATGGTTTGAGAAATTCAACTGGTGGATGTATTACTGATGGTGGTTATACTCTATTTAGAACAATTATATAATAACGAACCATGTTCTAAATACGCCGTGCGTTAAAAACAAGAATAGGGGATGGAAAATAAGAAATCGCCTAATGCTATAACATATTTAACCATTCCCTATTCTTTTGAAAATAGTTTCTTAAAAAAACGACACTATGAAATACTTGTTAACCTTGTGTATGGGATTTTTCATGTTGCTCTCTTGCAATAATAAGTCCTCCCAATCTGCCGCAATAGCAACAGACGAACCGGAAGTGAACGAAGATACGCTCTTCAGAGTTATAGATTTGGCAAATAACCTGAAACCATGTGGCGACTCCTTACTACTGAGTGACATTGTGGAGGATGTGGAATATGTAAAACTGGAGGCGGCAGAAAAAGGGTTGGTTGGAGCAATGAATAGAGGCTATGTGTCCGACAGTGCCATTTTTTATACCAGCTCTGGCAATACGACACCTCCTCCTCATATCTTTATGTTCGACCGTTTCACGGGTAAGTTCATCCGTACAATCGGTAAATCAGGGCAAGGACCCGGAGAAATGCATTGGCCTATTGGTGTTGTAGCCAGAGACAGCTTAGTCTATATATCTTCTACTTATCGGAATGAACTTTTCGTTCATAAAATAAAAAACGGAGAGTTTGTGAAATGTATTCCCTTGAACAAACCACACACCGCTGCAGAGAATTATTACATTGTTAACAACAGGATAATCCACTTTCCATTTTATGATGTTTGGGATGGCAAATATTTAATGTGCGATATGAGTATTCAGGATTTTGATGGAAATATCATCCAAAAACAAACTCCTGATGTGGATTATACCGGATTTGATGACAGAAACAGACCGAATACAGGCTTCGCTGTCGCATGGGCTTATAAGAATCATCCCAATGTCTATTCTTTTTTCACGGATACCATCTATGCAGCTTTTG
>QWCK01002728.1_pt1 | contig 21197 bp, 17 predicted proteins | sample 1972571 | NCBI WGS metagenome assembly QWCK01 (sample SAMN09866710, study PRJNA288562) | Human gut metagenome isolate term2_stool, whole genome shotgun sequencing... | isolation source: gut | host: Homo sapiens | place: USA: California | reverse complement strand
AACTTATGTTCAATGACATATTAAAGAACAAAGATTTAAAGCTCTAATAAAAATATTGTCTTTTATTTTTATATTTAACATCACGCTCTGTTGTATATGACAGTTTTTAATCGCCTGAAATTTTTTACCCCCACCCCGGTAGCGGGCGATTATCAATCGCCCGTGCTTGGGTTATCCGTAAATTATTGAACGCGGGATTGATAATCCCGGGCTACCGTGGTTGTGTTGCGTTTCACTGTATATGTCGTTTTTCAATATCCCGAATTTTTTACCCCCACCCCGGTAGCGGGCGATTATCAATCGCCCGTGCTTGGGTTATCCGTAAATTATTGAACGCGGGGTTAATAACTTCGGGCTACGTGGTTGTGTTGCGGTCCACTGTATATGTCGTTTTTCAATATCCCGAATTTTTTACACCCACCTTGGTAGCGGGCGATTATCAATCGCCCGTAATATAAATTTCAGTTAATTTTTAACACATTGAGTCTTTCAACGAAATGCCTGGTATCTTTTGTTTATTTTGCCGAATTTCAGTGCCTATTTTTTACAGTTTAAAAAAGTGATTATTAACAGACAGTTAATAAAGTTGCCATATAATGACAAATGATTCAATTGAACTGCTAAACTATACAAAAGTTTAGTAAAAAATGTAAGAAAGAGGAGAAAAAAATGGGTTTTCAAAAAATTATTGACCTTAAAGATCAAGCTGCTCAATATATGATTGATGAAATCACACATATCATCAAGACCTTTGAAAAAAGAGCACCCGGTTCTTTAGGCGAAAAACAAGCCTGTGAATACATGGGCAAAGTGTTAAAAGAAGATTGTGGCTGCGAAAGGGTAGACTTAGAATCCTTCCAAGAAAATCCCGGCTCATTCTATGGCTGGATGTGGATAACTTTTGGACTTGGATTTTTGGCAATTGCCTGTCTGTTCTTTGCCCCCATAATTTCAATTATTTTAATTGCAATCGGCGCTGTCATTGCTGTTTTACAATTTGGACTTTACATTAAATTAATTGATAAAATTTTCCCGGAGAAAACCGGACATAACCTAACTGCAATTAAATCTTCAAAGGGCGAAGTTAAAAGAAGAATCTTCTTCAACGGACACCCTGATGCTGCTTGGGAATGGCCTGTAAACTACTATTGCGGCGGTGCCGTATTTGAAGTTGTTAACGTTCTTTCTGCAATAGGTTTGTTTTATTATCTTTTTGTTGCTATCTTTGCAATTGTCAGAATGGGTGCAATTTCAAATGTTGCCAACGATCCTACCTTGCTTAAACTTGCATTATGGGGACTTTTATTTACTCCGTTTTTCGTTCTCATGATGTGCATGAGAAATCTCAATAGAATTGTTGACGGTGCAAATGACAACCTTTCCGGTTGCTACATGGGAATTGCGATCTTAAAATATATGAAAGACCATGGAATTGAGCTTGAAAACACAGAAGTAGGAGTTATCCTTTCCGGTTCTGAAGAAGCCGGTCTTCGTGGCGCTAAAGCTTGGGCTGAGGCTCATCAGGGCGAATTTGACGATGTTCCGACTTTCATATACTCTTATGACACAATCCATGACCCGAAATATTTAATGGTGAACTATCGTGACTTGAACGGAACAGTTGCAGCAGACAAAGAGGTTTCTGATTTATTCTTGGAAGCTTCAAAAGAACTTGGTCTACAATGCAAAAAGGGAATGGTTCCTCCTCTCGGCGGAGCAACAGACAACGCTGCTTTTGCACAAGCAGGATATCGTTCAACAGGTATCACCGGACTTAATCACAACCTTGAAAGATACTATCATACAAGAGGCGACTCATACGACAACATGGACGCTGACGGACTTGCAAACTGCTTTGCAATTAGTGTTAAAACTCTTGAAAAATTTGACAACGGCGAATGTGACTAAAGTCAATTATATTTAAAATAATTCAACGGTCCGAAAATGAAATTCACTTCATTTTCGGACCGTTTTTGTTTTGCTGTTATACATAAAAGATATCACAGAATTATCATAAAAAGCCATAACTGCCTACCACCCCCGGTAGCTCGGGATTATTAATCCCGGGTGCATTGATTAATCATACCCCCCCGGTACATCGGTTTATTATAAAAATAAACAGGCGATTAATAATCGCCCGATACCGGGGAGGGGGAACAAATTCTGATGATTAAAAATTGCCACATACAGTGGGTTGCACCACGACCCCCCCACCCAGTAGTGCGGGGGTTATTAACCTTGCGTTTCTTGTTAGACATGTAAAATCTTTATCTTCTAATATCTATCATCTACAATCTATATTGGTAATGCAGGATTATGGATTCTGCATTTATTGTTTTATGAAAAACAAGAATTCGGGCGATTTATAATCGTCCATTACATGGGTAGGATAAAAAATTCATACTTTTGATAATTTACCGATAGATGATTGACTGTTGTATCAAAAGACTGTGATTCTAAGGTTTTTGAGCCGAAATTTACAAAAACATATATCAAATGCGTAAAAAAAAAGTTGTTTATTGGACAAAATTTGTCAATATTTTAGCTTGAATTAATATAAATAGAGTGTTAATATGTTGTCAAACAACAGGTTAAAATTTTAATTTTTTGAAACATATAATAAATGTTCGTTGCAGACATTAATGAAATATTGTATTTCAAAAGGGGTTATTATGATGAAACTTAGAAACAACAAAAAAATAATGATTACGGTTAAAGTGATGATTATTTTGTCGCTTCTGCTTTCTTCATTGATTTTTTTAAGTAAAAAATCTCCTACAGTGTATGCAGAGGGTGGAAGCACCGAAATGACGAACCGCGTTTTGAGAAAATATCCGTCAAAGGACACATATACAAAAATAGGTGCTTTTTATCGAAATAGGCCGGGACGCTATGATCCTAATAGAGTTCCCAATGACCTTTTGCCAAATCCGGGCGGTTTATTTGTTATACCGGAGGCTCCTAAGACTTCTGATAGCGTTAATTATGGCAACTGGGCAAACTATTGGTCGGAAGATGAAATCTGCGGTGTAAATAACTATGCAAACGGAGGTATGTTACGGAGTCAAGAACCGGTGAATCTACTTGATGAGGATTTTGAGATTACTTTCAGAGCTCGTAAAGAACAATATGACCACACGGACATCGGCTATGCTTTTTTCTTTACGTCTGACAATGAATATGTTGCAACAGGTTACCATGATTATGGTTCTTTAGGTATTTACAGTAAATGGGGATTGGACGGTACTGATCCTGACGCAGAGACTGTCCCGGGTATGAAAAATGCTTTGGCTGTAGAGTTTGACTCATTAAATCAGTTGGATAATAAAGGACTTAATACCAAAAGAGTTGACGGATTGGTTACGGATAAAAATGGTAATACATTTGGCACAAGTAATAAAGAACGTATAAATGGAGACCATATAGCAATTACCTTCCCGGAAGAATCAAACTATATGTTTAATATACAAACGGACGGGACTATGCTAAACGGAACAACCATACCTGCAGAATATCCACCAAGAAACATTGAAGGCGGATTTTTCCTACCTCATTATGCGCTTAGCAAAGTGGGTGAAAAGGGAATCGGTGATGCATCTAAATCAAGTGGTTACTGGAGCACTCAAAAGATAACATGGAAATTAAAAGACGGTGGTTCGACCAACTCATACCTTGATAACGTTTATGAAATTAGTTACAAATATTATCATGTTTTGAAACAAGATGTTAATACTCCTTCAGATGCTACTCTTGTTGCTTCCGGTAGTCTGGAAATTCCTTTTTGGAAGACTCCGACTCCTCAAGACCCTTGGCCGAATGATTTTTATCATACTTTCTTATATGATAAGAATAAAAAAGATATAAGAAACATTTATGATACGAGAGCAAACTATGGCGGACAAACCGCTCCCGATTCAATGGCGCCGACTCAAAAACCGACAGATAGAGAAGTTGCCGATTTGATTGCCAAAAATCCAATAAAAATGGGAATAACAGCAGCAACGGCAGATGATTTAATATCAGGAAGATGGTTCTTCTCATTTGCTGATGAATCAAATTATACTATTAATTACTACATTGAAGGAACAACAACAAAGGTACCGGATTTAGTTCTGGATGAAGGAGACAACAACCCATACAATAACTCTAACCCATATATTGGCTCTGCAGCTTTGAATACCAAACTAAGAATAATCCCACCGATTTCTCCGACTTACGACCTAGTTCCAAATCAAGATTTAACACCGACTATAACGACAGATGGTCAAGTAATAAACATCTACTATAAAGCTAAGACACTTGATTATACTATTGAATACTATAATAACGGTGTCAAGATGGAACCGTCGGCAACAGATACATTGCCGAGAAGCGGAAGCGTTCCTTCCACAAATCCAAATGTAACAAATGTTCCGATAACAAACTGCCCCGAAGGCAGCGCGGTTGCAAGTTACGAATTCCCCGCAGGCACAAAGGTTGGACCACCTTCTGCAACAAATCCATATAAGATAACTACAAGAGATAATGTAATTAAAGTTAATTACAAAAGTTCAATAATAGAAAATCCTAACGAAGATCAAATCAACGACCCTGATTACTTGATTTTGAACTTTGACGCAAACGATTTAAACAACGGTCTTTCAAACGAAGAAATAAGAGGACGACTGACAAGCAAGACAAACAATGCGATAAAAGACCAAGAAACCATTAAATATGCAGTTTTGAAAGGCACACCTTGGTCAAAAGTTGTAGAGAAAGCTGCAGTTCCGAAACTCGAAGTTCAGAGTGGAAATTGGCTTTTCAAAGCACCGACAACGGGATATAACAAAAATCAATGGACGACACAGAGAACAGGCGGAACAAATATTCCGGAACAAAATTCAACTACAAAGATAGATGATTTATATCAAAACGGAACAAGAGAACTCACCTATTACGCACAGTTTACTCAAAACACTCCCGTTGGAATCAAAGACAAAATAAATTCAATAATAGCTTTGGCTTCAGCTTCGTCACTATTATTTTTAACATATTTTTACTTGATTATTAGAAAGAAAAAAGATACAATTAGGTAATGAAGGATTTAAAGCACAAGAAAAAACCTGTTCGAAAACATCCTGTTTTGGTGGAATTTGCGACTCTCTTTATTAAAATTGCAATAATAGCGTTAGTTTTGGTAGGACTTTTCACATTTGTTTTTGGACTGTTTCGAATAAATGAAAACACTATGGTTCCAAACCTTGCACCCGGTGACCTTGTAATGTATTATAGGTTAGATAAAGAATATTCTGTCGGTGAAACAATAGTTTTTCAATACAAAAAAAATAAAAGAACGGCAAGAATTGTTGCTTTACCCGGTGATACAGTGGAAATCGATAAAGAAGGTTTTAAGGTTAACGGTAATAGGCAATATGAACCGAAAATTTACAAAAACACGCTTGCTGTTTCTGAGGGAATAAAATATCCCGTAAAATTATCAAAAGACGAATACTTCATTATGTCGGATAATCGTGAAAAATCAGAAGACTCAAGGCTTTTCGGTCCGATAAAAAAATCTTCAATTAGCGGTAAAGTGTTTACACTGCTCCGTAGAAGAGATATATAATTAAAATTTTTTCAAAAAGGAGAAGAAGATGAAAAAATTAACAAAGAAATCAATGTCAATGTTGGTTGCACTTGTCTTCGTTTTGACAGCTGTAATCGCATCGGTAAATGTTTTTGCCGCTAACACAGTGGAAAAAACACTTGTACCGAAGAAAGTCCTTACAAAGGCTGAAGCAGGAGTAACAACCCCTGATGTAACCTTTAACTTCACTGCTGAAAAGCACAGCTTTGACGGCAAAGAAGCTGAAAAAGACACGCTTCCAAACTTGACAGCATCAACAATTGCTTACACTGCAGCAGATGATACTGATGCAGATGCAGCAAAAGATGGAAAACAACTTACAAAAGCTGCTTCAGACATGCTTGACAACGTAAAATTCGAAAAAGCAGGTCAATACACCTACACAATCAAAGAAACAGAAGGAACAGAAAAAGGCGTAACATATTCAAAGGCTGAATATCTTGCATCATTGTTTGTTGTTAAAAAAGGCGACAAATTTGTTGTTAACAACATCATGATTAAGAAAATTAAAAATGATGACGGAACAGATGCCACAGGAGAAAAAACACCTTATGATCCTACAGACCTCGATAAAAACGGTTTAGCATTCAACAACGTTTATGACAAGAAAGACGGAAATCCTGATCCCGGAAAAAATGACCCGGATCCTGACACACCTAATCCTGACGACAAAAAAGGTCTTGTAATTAATAAGATTGTTGCTAAAGACGAAAATTCAGGCGAAAGCTTTGGATTTAAATTAACTCTCACAGCACCTAAGGGCGCTACTGCTGCTGCTGTTGCTGCTGTTCCTACAGCTAAAATCGTTGATAAAGATGGAACTGCAACACCTGTTACTATTAATGCTTACGGTACAGCAACAGAATTCCAACTTAAAGCCGGTGAAAAACTCGTTCTCAATGATGTTCTTTTAGGCTCAACAGCAATGATTGAGGAAACTGAATCACAAGGATTCAATCCGTCAGTTAAAGCTATGGCAGTTGGCGGCGAAGTTACAGCTCTTGATACACTTAAGACAACAGGTATTGTTCTTGGTGACCAACAAGGTGGAAACAGTGCTGCTTTCACTAACACAAAGCAAACTGCAACCGGTGTTATTCTTAAGAATTTACCTTTCATTATCTTAGGTCTTGTTGCTACAGCCGGAATCGTTTTATACGTTCGTGGCAGAGCAAAGAAAGTTACTGAATAATTAAATTAACTTATCGTGCGTGCCTTTTGGCACGCACGGTTAACAACTGATGGAGTTATGACTTTGAAATCAAACGACGAAATAAAACAAAAGAAACTAATAAAAGTCATATCAAGAATTTCTCTTTCAGTTGATCGATTTGTTCTTTTAATTTCTTTTATTCTACTTTTCATAGCAGCATATGCTATGTTCGATACTGCCGAAGTTTATAAACTTGCGAGCACCGAAGAATTTGTTCAGTATAAGCCGAAGGCTTCCGATGAACTTTCTTATGAAGATTTAATAAAGTTAAATCCGGAAATCATTGGATGGATTGAAGTTTATGGAACAAAAATTGATTATCCTTTAGTTCAAGCTAAAGACAACGATAAATACCTTCATACAACAGTTGATGGCAAATTTTCAACTGCCGGAAGTATATTTTTAGATTCTCGAAATAAAAGAGATTTTTCCGACTTTAATAATATAATTTACGGTCATCACATGGCTGAAAGAAAAATGTTCGGAGATATTGATAAATTTTTAGATAAAAGCTTTTTTGATTCTCACAAATATGCAAATATTAAAAGAATCGGAAAATCGGACCTGGGTGTTGAGTTCTTTTCGATGGTTGAAACCCACGGTGCTGATGAAAAGGTTTTTAACACAAATGTCAGAGATAACAATACAAAAAAAGACTTAATAGATTATCTTTACAAAAATGCTGTTTGTTCCAGAGATATCGGACTTAGTAATAATGATAGAATTGTTTTACTCGATACCTGCACTTTTACCGTAACCAACGGAAGATTCATTTTAGCAGGCAGACTGACGGACAAACCATTTGAAAATCCGTTTCCGGATAAAGAAAAAGAAAATAAATTTATTGAGTTTACCAAAAGAATACCTGTAAAACCTGTTTTATTCTTTGTCCTACTTCTATTATTGATAATTGCAATCATATACAGATTATACGTAGCATATAAGGAAAACAAAGAAAACTTTACGGAGGAAGTTAATGAAAACGAAAACAATGAAAGTAAAAAATAGATTTTTGAAAACATCATTTTTAATGCTGCTTTCTTCTCTCATAATCTTTCTTTTTGCCACGCAAACCTATGCTATTAACGCTGCTGAATATTCAATTGATGTAGGACAGACAGTAAAAGTTGATGGTGAGGGAAGCAAACCGACAGATAAGATTAAGTATGAAGTTAAAGCCTTAACTCCCGGAGCACCTTTACCCGAAGGCGCAGTAGACGGAGTTTACAAATTTGATTTATCGGCTGACTCGACACAAGTCCTTTCAATGAAATTTGAAAATGAAGGTGAGTATAAATATTTAATCAAGCTTGATAAAAACGATTTGAAAAACTTTACGCTTGATGATAAAGAATATGAACTCACTGTTTCGGTTAAAACTCCGGTTGAAGGTGGAGATCCCGTTGCCAAAACATTAATCATTAAAGATGCCAAGGGTTATAAATATACCGATATAGAATTCAAGCATCAATATGCCGTTCCTAAGCCCGAACCTGAAAAACCGGTTGATAAAATTAAAAAAGCAATTCCAAAAATGGGAGTTTTAGGAGGAACCGGATATCTGCTTTGGATCGTAACAACTGCTTTCTTTATTTTCTTCTTCTTTGCAAGAAAGAAAAAGCAGGAAGATGAAGAAAAATAAGACTTCAAAACGGAAGCAAAATTGCTTCCGTTTTTTTAAAAATAAATAATGACAATTTATGAACGTATTCTTTATAAAGTTTGTATAAAAAACAACCTTATTTTGTAAAAGTATTGAACTCGTTCTTAATATTTGTTATAATTCTCATGAAAAGAAGTAATTTCATATATAGAAATTATTCAATTGACTCATTAATTTTACTGGAGATGATAATATGACAACAGCAAAGAAGATTAAAAAATCGATGTTTGCTCTTCTGATTGCTCTTGTTTTTACGGGACTTTCTATATTCCCTGCATTTATGAAAACAAAAGCAGTTGAATCAACCGGATTAACAGAACTTTCTAACAGAGAAACAGTAGTTTATCCGTCTGCTAAGACAACATCAGTATTTATGTCTGCCACGCCGTCTAAAAATGCTATGTTCTATGCAAACAAAGACAGAGTTACAAAAAACGTTGCTAAAATATATAAAGGCAATGACGGAGACGGCACCGATATCAACAGTGCAGCTCTCTGTCCTGATGATGGTGTTGGCGAAGTAGGCGCTATTGAAACCCCGGATGCACTTGATGCAACATTGCTTTCTAAAGATTACGACATAACCTGGGTAATATCAGCTCCCGGTAAATCACTTTCAGGTTGGGATTATGCAGATGCTTTTACTTTCTTCAACAACCCAACATATAAATCTAACCCTAAGTTTTGTGGCGCCGGTATCGGTATTTACAACAAAAACTTCAATGACAACAAATATGAACAAAAAGCTTTATCAAATTCAATTGCTGTTGAAATAGATAACTTTAACGATTGTCACGGACTTGCAGGAGTCGGAGACTCCGCAAAGATGGATGAACTTTGGACTGAGACCGATGAAAACGGTGCAGATCTTCCCGGAGGAAAAGATATACCGAGAAAACATGCTCAACAACAAGGACATGTTGCAATCACAATTCCCGAAGAATCCAAAAAAGCAAAAGATCCGACCAATCCAAAAGACTGGCAAAACAGAGAAAATGACGGAGTAAGGCTTCCTCATTACAGTGCCAGACTCATGAATGACAGCTACCAAGGCGGAAGAGCACTTAAAAGAAGATTGCATACCGTTCGAATCAAATGGCAACTTGTTGATCCGGGAAAAACAGACTCTGTAAAAGACAATACATACAGACTTACATACTACATGTATAATGGACAGAATCAGTGTCTTGGTGTTCCTGTAACAGGCAAAAAAGATTTCACCTATGCACAAATTAGAGGTATTATGGGTTGGTCAGAAAGCGATACCCAAGGTAAAGCTAAAATGGCAATTTGGGGTTCAACTGCTCCATTAGTAGGAATGTCCAGAAGACATTATTTCCCTAAAACCTATAATTACACAATCAAATATATTGACAAAAAGACAAGAAAACCTCTTAAAGAAGAATATAAATCAACTGCTCCATTAGGACTTCTTACAGTCAGAGCACCTCAAATCGAAGGATATAGACTTGTTTCTAAATCACCGGTTGACAAGAACATCAGTGCTTGGGGTAAAAATAACATTGTTTTCTATTATGAACCCTTGAAAACAGACGATACCACAAGACCGACCAGACCTCATAAACCGGGCAATAACAACAAAAGACCAAAAATTGATTTCTCATCATTCTTTGGTAACTGTAAGAAACGTCGAATTGTTCAAAAAATGGCTTGCGGAAAAAACGGCAAAGCAGCAGTAAAAACCGGATTTGGACTTAGTGCAGCAGCCTTTGGAGTTGTTTTTGCTCTCTCAGGCGGAGCTCTTGCAATAGCTTCTAAGAAGAGAAACGACTGATATAATGAAGTTTGATTAATATCAATCTAACATGCTAAATAAATCACCGAGATTATTTGAATCTCGGTGATTTTATATTGTCTAAATCTTAAATTTACAGTCTAAATAACATTGATAATTTTTATTTCAATATCGATAAGTATTTATTCAGGCTCTCATTTTCTGCTTCTGAAACAAATTTTACAAAATCTGTATAATCATTTGTTGTATGAGCTTTATCAAGTGCTTCATAATATTGTAGTCTTTTACTTTTTTTTATAACTACCGGAACATATCCGCTTCTCATAAGAATCAAATTCATTATCAGTCTGGAGGTTCTGCCGTTACCGTCAATAAACGGATGAATTTTGACTAATTCTCCATGAAATAATGTTGCTCTTATTATTGGGTGATATTTATTCCATTGATTATAATTTATAATCAACTTTTCCATCAATTCCGGTACCTTTATATACGAAGGTGGTCTGTGTTGTGCTCCACTAATTATAACGTCATGATTTCTATATTTTCCGGCATTATCATCATCTATGCCCTTTAAAACTAACTGATGTAATACTTTAATATTCCATTCGGAAATTTCTGTTTTTTTGTTAACTAACTCTTCTAAATACTCAATGGCATTTTTATGGTTTATTGCTTCAAGGTGCTCTTTTACAGATTTTCCGCCTATTGTAATGCCCTCTAACACAACTTTTGTTTCTTTTAGAGTTAATGTGTTACCTTCAATACCATTGCTGTTGTATGTCCATTCTAAATAAATAGCATTTTTCAATGATTCAATTGCTTCTTTAAATAATGGTCTTTTAATGTTTAATTTATCAAGCTTTTTATCAACAGAAATAAAATAATCATTAGGCAAATTTATTATAAATTGAATTTCATATTTAACTCTTTTATCGATAGGCTTATCAGTGTCATCAGGTATATTCCATGTATTACCAATTTTTTCGGCGCCTTCGATTCTTCCGTCACTAATAAGCTTCCTTATTCTTCTTTCACTTATATTCCATTTTTTTGCGGCATCTTTTATTTGCATAGCAATCACCTCTGCGAAAGACATTATACCGTTATCGGAATAATGTGTCAAATGTGGTATATTGTTTATTAAATTTTACCTTAAATATAATCGTCCGCTACGGTGGGGGATAATCATACCCACCCGGTAGCCGGGGGTTATCAACCCCCGTGAGCTTCGGTTTATCATAAACGTAAACGTGCGGTTTATAACGCCTCTACCGGTATGGGGTAAATAAAAAACAGGCGATTGATAATCACCTGTTAAAATTTATATTATTTATCTCCAGATTTAACCTTTAATCTTGCTACGGCTCTTGCAAGAGACATTCTCGCTTTTTCATATTCTTTCATGCTCTGTTTTTGCAACATCGCTTCCTTTGCAGCGTCAGCTGCCAGCCTTGCCTTATTTGCATCAATTTCTTCCGGTCGTTCTGCGCTGTCAACCAGGACCAAAACATCATTGTTTTCAACTTTAACCAAGCCGGAAGAAACGGCGGCAATCATTGATTCTTTCCCTGGTATTCGATACATCATCTTACCGGGAACAATAGCACATATTGCGTTACAATGGTTGGCTAAAATGCCGTATTGACCATGTAATGTCGGAACAACAAGAGATTCACAATCACCTTCGTAGAATGTGCGAGAAGCTGATAGAATATGAACTTTAAAGCTTTTCATATTGATGCCTCGGTTTTCATTTTTTCGGCACGTATTTCAACATCTTCAATAGTTCCGACATTGAAAAACGCCATTTCAGGATAATCGTCTGTATCTCCGTCAATAATTTTTCTAAATCCTTTAATTGTTTCACTTAAGGGAACATATACGCCCTCGATTCCCGTGAATTTTTTCGCAACAAAAGTCGGCTGTGATAAAAAGAACTGTATTTTTCTTGCACGAGAAACAGTCAGCCTGTCTTCATCGCTTAATTCATCCATACCGAGAATGGCGATAATATCTTGTAACTCTTTATATTTTTGTAGTATCTCTTGAACTCTTCGTGCAACTTCATAATGCTCTTTACCCACAATATCCGCTTCCAAAATCCTGCTTGTTGACGCAAGCGGATCAACTGCGGGATAAATACCGTTTTCCGCTATCTTTCGGCTTAGAACAGTGGTTGCATCAAGGTGCGTAAAGGTTGTGGCGGGGGCAGGGTCAGTTAAATCATCAGCAGGAACATAAACTGCCTGAACTGAAGTAACAGATCCTTTTTCAGTGGACGCGATTCTTTCTTGCAAGGCACCCATTTCTTCGGCAAGTGTAGGTTGATAACCTACTGCAGACGGCATTCGTCCTAAAAGTGTTGATACTTCACTTCCTGCCTGAACAAATCTAAAAATATTGTCGATAAAAAGAAGAACATCCTTGGAAAGCGAATCACGAAAATATTCAGCCATTGTGAGTCCTGACAGGGCAACTCGCATACGAACTCCCGGAGACTCGTTCATTTGACCGAACACAAGTGCCGTTTTATCAAAAACACCGCTTTCACGCATTTCATTCCATAAATCGTTACCTTCACGACTTCTTTCACCGACTCCGGTAAATACCGAATATCCGCCATGTTTCATTGCAACATTATGAATAAGTTCTTGTATCAAGACAGTTTTACCGACACCGGCACCGCCAAAAAGCCCGATTTTACCGCCTTTTGGGTACGGTTCTAAAAGATCTATAACTTTAATTCCCGTTTCAAGTATTTCTGTTGCGGGACGGAGTTCCTCAAAACTCGGCGCTTTTCGATGAATTTCGTTTCTTTCGGCATCGGGTGAAATAGGCTCGCCGTCATCAATAGGTTCACCCAAAACATTAAACATTCTCCCAAGAACATTTTCACCGACAGGCACAGTAATTCCTTTACCGTCCGATACAACTTGCATACCGCGGGAAAGATGTTCACTGGCTCCCAAAAGAATACAACGGACTTTTCCATGACCAAGATGCGATACTACTTCCATAACACGATTTTCATCGTTTACTGTGACGCTTATGGCATCTTTTATTTTCGGAAGAACGTCTCCGTCGAATTCACAATCTATAACCGGTCCTGATATAGCTGTAATTTTTCCGTACATTTTACTCACAGATATAATTCCTCCCGTGTGTTTTCTTTTTTGACTTTATTTCTCTGGGCTTTTGCGCCTGATGATATTTCAATAATTTCCTGTGTAACAGCAGCTTGTCGCTGTCGATTATATTCTGCGGAAAGTTCAACAAGTTTTTTTTCTGCATTTTTACCCGCTGAATTCATCGCTGTCATTCTTGCGTTTTGTTCACTACAAAAACTGTCTACAAGTGCACTGTATATATATCCCGAAATGTAGCTCGGAATAATATTATCCAAAACTTCCTCAATGTCCGGTAAAAATTCAAATTCTACCTCTGAAGATTCTTCTTTTTTTTTCGAAATAAATGTCTTTTGGTGAAATGGTAAAAGGCGTTCGGTCTTAGCATCTTCAGTCATCGCATTTTTCATATCGGTGTATATAATGTAAATCTTTTGAACTTCATTTTTATCAAAAAGTTCCAGTAAAATTTCACTTATTTCTCTTGCTCTGTGCATCGTCGGATTCTGTGCGGTATATAAAAAACTTTTCTCAATCGGTATATCATGTCTGTAAAAATATTGCCTGCCAAACTTTCCGACCACAAAAAACTTTGTGTTCGGATTTTCCAAATACATTTTTTCAGCCTCTTTAAGGACATTTTTATTATATTTTCCCGCAAGCCCTTTATCGGCAGTAATAACAAGGCAAGCATAAGTTTTATTTGACGATTTTTTTTCGCCGTCGGTTGGATAAAAATACCGACTGTTGACATCTTTAACCGTTCTAAAAATGCGTTTTATTTCATTTTTTACAGCATTAAAATAAGGCCTGGTCTTATCAAGATCCGATTTGGCTTTTCGCATTTTGACAGATGCGATTAAATACATTGCGTTTGTGATTTTTTTTGTGTCACTGACGCTTTTTATGTGATTTTTGAGTTCTTTTGCATTACTCATATTTAACGCCTTTGTTTTAATTCTTGCTTATAAACGTTTTTGCAAAATTAATTATTTTTTCAATATCTTGATCGTCTGTTTTGCCTGTTCGATCAATTCTTTCACAGATTTCAGGTATTTGTTCTTCTGCTTTTTCAAGCAATTTTTTTACAAGAACAGGAAGTTTATTTATATCATAATCGGTGAAAAGATGTGAAAGCGCACAAGTTAATATGATTACCTGTTCATGCTGACTGTATGGATGAAACTGATCTTGACAGAGAAGTTTCATAAGTCCCTGACCATATTGTAGTCTTCTTTTTGTAACATCATCTAAATCGCTTGAAAATTGCATGAAAACTTCCATTTCTCGATATTGTGCAAGGTCAATTCGAAGACTTCCACAAGCTTTTTTCATAGCCTTTGTCTGAGCAGCCCCGCCGACACGGGAAACTGAAAGCCCGACATTAACCGCAGGTCTTTGACCTGAATTAAATAAATCACTTTCAAGGAAAATTTGTCCGTCTGTAATTGAAATGATATTTGTCGGTATATAAGCCGATACATCGCCTGCTTGAGTTTCAACAATAGGAAGAGCCGTCATACTTCCGCCTGAAAGCTTGTCGGATAATCGAGCGGAACGTTCGAGTAATCTTGAATGAAGATAAAACACATCACCGGGATATGCTTCACGTCCCGGGGAACGCTCCAAAAGCAAACTCAATGTTCTGTATGCAATTGCGTGCTTTGAAAGATCATCATACACAATAAGGACATCTTTTCCTTTATGCATAAAATATTCACCGATAGAACATCCGGCATATGGGGCGATGTATTGTAAGGTTGCAGAATCACTTGCGGTTGCGGCGACAACTATACAGTAGTCAAGAGCATTATTTTTTTTGAGAATTTCGGTAAACTGTGCGACAGACGACGCTTTTTGTCCGATTGCAACATAGATACAAATTGTATTTTTTCCTTTTTGATTGAGCATTGTGTCGAGTGCAATTGCCGTTTTTCCTGTCTGACGATCTCCGATTATAAGTTCACGCTGACCTCTGCCGATCGGAAACATTGAATCAATAGATAATATTCCCGTTTCCAAAGGTTTATTTACACTTTGTCGTTCAATAATGGTCGGAGCAGCATTTTCAATCGGATAATAATCTTCTGCTATAATTTCTCCTTTGCCGTCAATCGGATTTCCCAAAGCATCTGTAATTCTACCTAAATAACCGTCACCAACCGGAATACCGGCAGTTTTTTTTGTTCTATAAACTACGCTCCCTTGAGCAATATCACTTTCATCGCCAAAAATTACACAGCCGATAGTATCCGGTTGTAAATCGAGAATCATACCTTTGATTCCGCATTCAAACAGCAAAATTTCACCATACTGTGCGTTTTCAAGTCCGACAAGAGTAGCAATTCCGTCTCCGACAGTTAAAACAGTTCCGATTTCATCAGATTGTGGTTTAGCTTCAAATTCATTTATTGTTTGCCTGACAAGAGACATCACATCTTTTGATACCGAAAGATTTTCTTTGACTTTTTCTTTTAATTGTCTTGTCTTGCCCTCGTTACTCCAGTCATATATTTCATCAAGAGTCCATTTATAAACCGAAGATCCGACTTCAATTCTGAATCCGTCTTTTATGCTTTTGTCTTCTTTCCATAAAACACTGACTTTTTTATTGTATTTTTTTTCAAGATATCGACAAAGCCTCTCTTTTTGTTCTTGAGTCGGTTCTTTTGCACTGCGAAGATAAGCGCAGATTTCAATCTTTTTTATTTGGTTTTCCGTCAAGTCTTATCCTCCTTTTCAGCTCTGTCCAGAAATTCATCGAGAGGATCTGTACCTTCCTTTACAAGCATTTTATCAACTGCTTCAGAAACCATTACTTCTATTTCGGAATTTGCTTTTCTGAAAATCTTTTCTTTTTCTGTTTCTGCCTGTGTTTTTGCGTTCGATATTATCTGATCTCTTTCAAGTTTTGCGTCTTCTATATATTCATCGGCAATTTTTTTAGCCGATTGCATAGATTCTGTTTTCATTTTTTCTATTTCAGATTCCGCATTTTTTAATTTATTTAAATATTTTTGTTTTTCAAGTTCTGCAGAATCTTTTTCGGCTTTTGCTTTTTCATCCATTTCCGAAAAATATTTTTTTCTGTTTTCCATGAAATTTTTTACCGGCTTATAAAGCAACAAATAAAGCCCGCCCACAAGAATTAAAAAATTAAAAATGTGCAGGAGAATCTGTTGCCAATCTATATTTAACGGTAAGCCCATAAAAAGCCCTCCTTAAAGGACGAATATAATCAAAATTGCCGTAACCAATGAATAAATTATTGCTGTTTCAATAAAAACAAGTCCAAGCATTAAACCTGTTCTGATACTTCCGGCAGCTTCAGGTTGACGAGAAATGCCTTCGGATGACTTTGCAACTGCAAGACCCATGCCGATTGCCGCTGAAGAAGAAGCAATACCTACACAAATTGCTGCCGCAATTGCCTTTTTGCCCTTAAGATTATCCTCTTTTTTTTCAACTTCTGTTTTAGAGGTTGTTGCAGGATCGGTATTATCTGATTTTGCAAATACATTAATCGAGCAAAATGTGCATATAACCGATATAATAATCGCCAGAACAACAATTTTTTTTGCTTTTACTTTCATTTTAATTTCCTCCTGAATTGTAATTTCTTTTTATTAGATTTTTTTGTAACTTCTCCATAAAATAAGGCAGTCAGAACGGTGAGAACGTAGGCCTGAATAAGAGCATGAAGTAATGTGAACATAAGACCGACTGCAACAGGCAAAATAAAACTTAAATTTATATAATAGTATACAAGCTCGTTGACAAGTAAACCGCTCAGCAGAGCACCGAACAGACGAAAACTCATTGAAAAAGGCAAGGAAAAGTCCTTTAAGGTTAGTCCTATTCCTTTTACTCCGTTTCCGGCAATTCCTCCGGACATAATGACAAGATAGGAAAGGAAGCCCATAGCAATGGCGGCATTTATATCTGATAACGGAGCCGGCAGAGAAATTGAGATATTCTTAATTGTTACTGCTTGAAAACCAAACAGCTCAAATATAGTTCCAAAAAAAATATAGACGCCCGCTGCAAAAACATAGGCACCTAAGAAACCATTTCGGCTCGGACTGTTGGTCTTTGCCAAATTATCAAAATAACTGACGAGTTCTTCCAATATAATTTGAAATTTGCCGGGAACAATTTTGAATCGTGAAATCACAAAAATACGAATCAAAGCTGCAAAAAAAAGTAAAAATCCGGATACCGTCATCGCTGAAATAAAAGCGGGATTGACTGCTTTTAATCCAAATAAGTCGATTTTGTTCTCTTCGTGTAACACAGCATCATTCATTACTGCTTTTACTGACTCACCGCTTGTCTTTCCATTTGTAAAAAAAACAGCGATTAAAACTAAACAAAGCAGTAAAACCCACAAAAAAATAAAGATAAAACGACTTCTTTTTTTCATTTTTTATCCTTTATAAAAACAAAATATGATTAATTTATAAAAAAATTATAGTACAAAGACAATGATAAGTAAAATATTATTTAAAGAAATTTAATTTATCTATAAAAATAATAAATATAAACTTAAATATGATTGATTTTTACTTGAAAATCGTATCAATTTTTAAATATGTATTCATTTGAAAATATAGTTTCTTTAATATTTTAAATTGTTAAAAAATTTTTACAAGCATATTATATGTATCAACGGTTATACGGGAATATTTGATAATTGTTATCAAGAAGTTATTAATAAAAAGTTTATATATTATACAAAAAAAGTCAATTAATTTTAGAAAAAGAGTGGTATATTGTCATTCATAGAGAAGTAATCTGTAGGGGCAAAACATTTGGACATGCTACACATTGCTTTTGTAAAATGAAAGGCAGGTTTTAATAATGAAAACAGTCAGAAAAACTCGTCTCTTTACTGTCGTAATGGCTATTGTATTCACAGTATCAACCATTTTCGCAGTAATGATGACAGCATTCGCAGTAAATCAAAATAAAATTACTGCAAAAGGTCCGGCAGGAAATCCAACAACAAAATATTGTGACCTTGATTTTGTATCTGTCAACCCAAAAGATCCTAATCGAGTTGAACTCAAGCAATTTGTTTGGTTTGAATTAAACAATACAGAACAATGGTCAGACGCAGAATACCAACTTATCTTCGACAAGAAGATTGCTCCTCACATAAAAAGCGTCAAATCATCTTCTAAAGCAGAAGGATATAATGATAAAAAAGTGTCCATAAATTATAAAGATAATCATATCTTCACAAAGAAAGATGACAGAACTTGGATAGTATCTAAAGTTACACCATTTTCTAAAAAAGAGGACAAAACTGACAAAGGCTTCTTCTTTACAGGTGTTATTGGTCTTAAACAAGTTGTTATGATAGAAGTAGAACTTGACAAACCTTATGCTGAGCTTGCTTCTCAAGATTATGCCGTTAAATCACAGGTTGTAAACACGAAAGAAAAGAAAGTATTTAATAAGTTTGAATATAAAGAAGGAGCTGTTTTCGCAGAAACAGAATCGGCAACATATATTCCTCTTTCAAATGAAAATCAGGCAAAACCTGAATATAACGACGCAAAATGGCTCAAAGCCAGTGGCATGAAAGTTACATATTTCCCCAACGGAATTGATGACGAATATATAAAAGAATTGAAAAAGCATACAGGAAACCATATTCTTGAAGCTGATTATAAAACCACAAATCCGACGCTTCTTATGGACGGACAATTTATTCCGAAAGTAGGATACCTTGACGGTGTTCAAAAGAAAAACAGACCTCTTGACATGCATATATCAATACCGAAAGAACTCTCTCCTTACATCTCTAAAGTAACACTCTTCGGAGACAGAGGCGGCCGTAAAGACAGCAAGAAAGATATCACAAAAGAAATCAAGAAAGACGGTCAATATGTATTGGAAGACTTTATGGATCTCTGGGATAAATCTCAAAAATTAGGTCAAAAAGCAAATCCGAATTTTGAAAATACTGCAGGTCTTCCCACAGAATACAGAATTCAAATTGAATTCAATCAAGACATTACAGGTCTTCCGTTCTTCAACAAGAACTTCTTAAAGACTGATGTTCAGATGACTTCAAGATGCGGTCAGACAATTGTTCCTTTCGGATATCAAAATGCTATCATCGAATTCGGATTTTTTGATGAAGATGATAATGAAGTAGTTCCACCGGAAACACCTGACAAGCCCGAAGAAAATATTCCTGATGACAAAACTCCTGAAGCTCCGGCTCCTAAGGAAGAAATCAAAGATTTAAGCACACCTCTCGGTGAAGCTCCTAAAACAAGTATCATGGGAACTTCAATAATCATTTCAGCAATCGTATCTTTAACTTCAGGTACTGCAATGGTAGGATCTCTCAGAAAAAAGAACGACTAATCTAAATATTTAAGAGCCGTCCAAAAGACGGCTCTTTTTATGTTTATTCTATCTTTGTTTTAATCAAAATAATATATTGATGATAATATATTATTTGGCATACATTTTGAGATGTTTATAATAAATATTTATTATGATATAATTTTTCCGTTAATTAGTCAGATAAAAGGGTGGATAATTTGAAGAGAAAACATCATAGAGCTTTGGTTCAAATCTTTTTTTTCATACTTATAAATTACATATATATTGACAGAGAGCTTTCATTAGGTAAAAATTTAATTCCGCTTTTGAATGAATACGCTATTAATACAATAAGCCCGATTCAAGGTGTGGAATATTTTTATACTTTTATTACAAAAGAAGTTTTCACTCGAGAATTTTTGCTCCCATCTTTGATCATAATGAGTACTGTCTGTATTTTAGGTGTTTTCTTTGGCCCGGTGCTCTGTGGTTGGGTTTGTCCGCTGGGTAGCTTTCAAGATTTGTTAAGCAGGTTAGGACAAAAACTATTCAAAGATAAATACGATAATTTCATTAAACCAAAATTAGATAAGAGTTTGAGATTTCTTAGAATGATTTCACTTTTTATAGTCCTGTCGGCTTTGATTTTTAAAATAACGGATGTCGGAAAGTTTGATCCCGCAAAAGCTATGTATAATATTTTTGTCGGTAAATTTGAAACGGCCGGACTGATAATTCTTTTTATAACAACTGTTTTGTCGATTTTCATAAAAAGACCATATTGTAGATATCTTTGCCCTTATGGCGCTTTGGTGGGTTATTCAAATTTAATCAGAATTTTTACAATCAGAAGGAATTCTGACAAATGCAGTGGTTGCAATAAATGTAATGAAGCATGTCCGATGAAGTTATATCCCGGGAAAGAGTCACAAACGAGGGATGTTCAGTGTATATCTTGTCTTGAATGCACGTCAGAACAACAATGTCCTCACGAAAAGGCGCTTAATTTTTCTGCGAAATTTGGAAAGAAAACAATAAAAATGCCGTTTTCTGTATTATTTGCAATAGTCTTGTGTATAGTATTAGGCGCAATTTTAATTACTTCAACTTTTGCTTATTGGCCTTTTTTGAAAGAATCATTATATTAGGAGAAATAGATGCTACCTATGCGTGTTTATGCCGAAGTTTCCTTTTCGGCGTTAGATCACAATTTGAATATTTTAAGGGAAAAGATTAAAAACAAAGAAATAACTGCAGTCGTTAAAGCCAACGGTTACGGTCATGGAGCAGTGGAGATTGCAAATCACATTGAAAACAGAGTTTCATTTTTTGCGGTAGCAACAATTGAAGAGGGTATGGAGCTTATTGAAAATGAAATAAAAAAACCCATAATAATTTTAAATCATGTTTTTGATGATAACATAAAAAAAGCAATAGCTAATAATTTTGTATTTACAGTAGGCAGCTTA
>QWCK01005603.1_pt1 | contig 21222 bp, 15 predicted proteins | sample 1972571 | NCBI WGS metagenome assembly QWCK01 (sample SAMN09866710, study PRJNA288562) | Human gut metagenome isolate term2_stool, whole genome shotgun sequencing... | isolation source: gut | host: Homo sapiens | place: USA: California | reverse complement strand
ACGCCCAAGGGCGACAAGATCGACGGCTACGGCTACGTCCTGCCCTTGGCTTTTAAAGACCCCACCATTACGGAAGTGCATTTTCTCTTCGACGATTTAAAGGGCCTGGCCGTTTACAGCGACGATTTCAGGGCAATCAATGCCGCCCACAAAAAGGAGTTGCGCCTTTTGTTTAAGGACCGAGGCGAGGCTCGGCTGGATGCCCTTTTGGCGGACAAGCGGAATGATATTCGCGAAGGGGAAGAGGATATTCGAGAAGGCTACGACGAGCTGGACCGAGGAAAGGAAAAGCTCGACGAAGGGGAAAAGAAGCTGGACGACGGCGCCCGCACCCTTCGGGATAATCGCGCCCGCTTTAATCTCGCCATCGGCCAAGGGGAAGGCCGCCTGGCCGATTCCCGCAAGAAGCTGACCCAAGCCCGCAAGAGCGTGCTCTTTCAAGAGGATCAATTGTCGGCTGGGGAAAAGGCCTTTTTAGACGGCAAAAACGCCATCGCCTCCGCCATGGCGGAGATTCAGGCCAAGGAGGCACAGGCGAACGATTTGCCCGGCGAAATCGAAACGGCTCTGGAGAGCATGGCCAAGGAACAGGCGGCACTGGATCAAGCGAAAAAAATGCTCGACGCCGGCCAACAGCCTCCCGTCAGCCTGCCCGAGCTGCCTTACAGCGACGAGGACATGGCTCGGGCGAAGGAGATCGTCGCATCCAAGGGCGATGTCGCCGCCCAAAAAGCGGCGGTAAAGGAAAAAGCCGCGACCATGAAGGCGGCGGACAAAGCCCTTCTGGACGCCAAGGTCGCCCTCCTGACTACCGGCATAAATGGCGAAAAGATCCAAGGGCAGATCGACGCCTTGGACAAGACTCTGGCCGCTTTAAATGAAGAGAAGGAAAAATCGGCGGATGTTGCTGCTGTGAACGAAAAAATTCGCCGTGCGGAAAAACACAAGGCCGCGCTGGAAGAGAAGCTGAAAAATCCCGCCTATGTGGCGGCAAAAAAATCCGTTGACGAAAAGAAAGCGGCCGCCGATGCCGCGGAAGCCGCCTTTTCCGCCGCTACGGCCGAAGCCGGCGCCGCGGAAGGGCGAGTAAAGGAGGCGGAGGAAAAAATCCGCCGCCAAGAAGACGCCCGCGCCGCTCGAGACGCCGCCGTGAAAAAAATGGCGGAGAGCCAAAAGGCCCTTCGCTCGGAAAAAGAAGCCTTGGAAGCCGCGAAAAGAGATTTGGCGGAAAAAGAAGCCCTGCTTTTGAAAAAGAAGGAAGAGACGAAGGCGGGCCGCGCCAAAGCCGAAGAAGGGCTGAAGGCCATCGAAGCGCACAAGGCCGAGCTCCGTTCGAAAGAGACGGAACTGAAGGAAAAGGAAAAGACCTTAATCGAAGGCAAGGCCGCCATTCTCGCCGCCAAGGACCAGTTAAAAGAAGGGGAAGCGGGCTACGAGGCCGGCGCCAAGGAGCTGGCACGGAAAAAAGCCGAGGGCGAAGCGAAGCTCGATAAAGCCTACGACGAACTCATGGCCGGGCGAAAAGATTTGGACGAGGCGCGTGCTACCTACGAAGAAAAGCGGGAAGATGCCTTAAAGGATCTGGTCAAAGGCCAAGAGGACGTGGATCGGGCCAAGGAAATTCTGACGATTTTAAAAAAGCCCGAGTACAAAATCACCCCCGTCAACGAAGAAATGCGCACCTTCGTCTTCTTGGACTACGGGAATCGGGTGGACAAGCTTTCCGCCGTCTTCCCCGTCTTTCTCTTTGCCATCGCCATGCTCCTGGCCTCCACGGTCATGAACCGCATGGTGGACGACGACCGCATGATCATCGGCACCTACAAGGCTCTGGGCTATTCCAACGGCGCCACCAGAGAAAAATATTTGCGCTTCGGCACCTTGGCCGCACTCATCGGTGGCATCCCCGGCGCCTTTTTAGGGAACTACGTGTTAAGCCGGGTCATCGCCGACGGCTATTTGTCCAGCGGCATCTTCGATAAGCTGTCCATTTCCCTGTATCCGGTGCAAATCCTCGTCGCCATCGTCATCGGCATGGTGGCCACGGGCCTCGTGGCCTATGTGAGTGTGGAGCGCAGCCTGAAGCTGAAAACCGCCGCCCTCCTCATGCCCAAGCCCCCGGCCAAGGGCACGCGGATTTTCCTCGAACACTTTAAAGGTTTGTGGAGCCGGCTGTCCTTCTTCCACAAAGTAACGGCCAGGAATCTTTTCCGCGACAAAAAGCGCATGGCCATGACCATCGTCGGCGTCATGGGCTGCGTGGCCCTCTTGGTCCTGGGCTTCGGCATCCGCACCTCCGTGGACGGCTTGGTGGAAAAACAATTCGGCGTGCTCAACCGCTACGACCACATTATTTTCTACGAGCCCCTACTGGATAAAGAGGCCCACGAGGCCTATAAGAAAAAAATCGCCGAAGACAAAAATATTCGCGCCAAGGCCACGGCCTATGTGGAAAGCCTGGACGTGGACGACGAGGGCTATATCGACCAGCCCGTCACCATGATCGTGCCCGAAAGCGAAAAGGAATTGAAAAAGCTGGTGACCTTGAGAAACCGAAAGACAGGCGAAGACATTCCCTTAAAAGGCGCGGTGATTACGGAAAAACTCGCCGTCATTAAAAAGGTGAAGCCGGGAGACAGCATTCGGATCAAAGATTCCGACGACAAGGCATACGACGTGCCCGTGGCCGCCATCGCCGAAGCCTACGCCGGCCACTCTATGTATATGGACAGGGCGAGCTACGAAAAAATCTTTCACAAAGACTACAAGGCCAATGCCGATCTCATCGAAACCCATGGAGCCGACGCATCGTACTACAAAGACTTCGACTCCGTTGTGGCCTTTACCGGCATCGGCGATATGCGCGAAATGGTGGACGAAATCGCCGGCAATATAAACTTTATCGTCTTCGTTATTTTGGCCGCATCCTCCACCTTGGCGGTGGTGGTCATCTCTACATTGACGAACATCAATATCGAAGAGCGGCGCCGGGAAATTTCCACCATTCGCGTCCTGGGCTTCTATCCGAAAGAAGTGACCCGCTATATTTACAGAGAGACCGGCGTCTTGACCGCCGTGGGGATTCTGTTGGGCTTTATCGTGGGTAAGGGCATGCACCTTTTGGTCATTCGCGTGGTGGTGCCCGACTTCGCCATGTTGGATCCCAGCTTGGGTCTTTTAAACTATCTCCTGCCCGCCGTCATCACCTTGATTATTTCGACGATTCTCATGGGCTACTTCCACAGAAAACTTCAGACCATCGACATGGTGGAAGCCCTGAAGAGCGTGGAATAACTTGACTGATATAAGTGGTCGTGCTAGAATAGTGGAATGGAAAAAGGGCCGATGCGCCCTTTTTCATTTGTCTAAAAACAACAGGAGGTGACCGATGAAAGAAAACAGAATGGGTTATGAACCCATACCGCAGCTCTTAATGCGCATATCTCTGCCTATCGCCCTGTCCATGCTCGTCCAAGCCCTTTACAATATCGTCGACAGCATCTGGGTGTCCCGCCTAGGGGAAAAAGCCCTGGCGGCGGTAAGCGTGGCCTTTCCCATGCAAATGCTCATCAACGCCTTGTCCATCGGCGTCGGCGTGGGCATGAACGCCCTTTTGAGCCGCCACCTCGGCGCGAAAAATTTTCGGGAAGCCAATCTCTGCGCCCAACACGGCCTGCTATTGAGCATGATCGTGGCCCTGATCTTCGCCCTCTTCGGCACCATGACGGCACCTAAGCTCGTAGCCATGCAAACATCGGATCCCGAAATCATCAGAGAAGGGGTGCGCTACCTAAACATTTGCTTCATGTTCAGCATCGGCATCTGCGGCCAAATCTGCATGGAGCGGCTCCTGCAGTCTACGGGGCTCGCCGTCTACAGCATGTACACCCAACTCTTCGGCGCCGTCCTCAACATTATCCTCGATCCCTTCTTTATTTTCGGCTGGGGCTTTTTCCCGGAAATGGGCGTCACCGGCGCGGCCATCGCCACGGTCATCGGACAGATCCTCGCCTTCTTCTTCGGCCTCTATTTAAACTTTAAGCGGAATAAAGAATTAAACCTTCTTCAAGATCGCTTTCATTTAAACGGCGAAATCGTCAAAGGTATTTTGGCCGTAGGCATTCCCTCGGCCATTATGATATCCGTCAACTCCGTCTCCATCTTTCTTATCAACGCCATCCTCGCCGCATTCGGTGCCGCCGCCGTGGTGGCTCTGGGCATCTACTTTAAAGTGCAAAGCTTCATCTTTATGCCCATCTTCGGCGTGAACAACGGCCTGGTCCCCATTATCGCCTACAATTACGGCGCCGGGCACCGCGAGCGGATCTACGAAGTCATCAAGCTGGCCTACAAAGTGGCCTTGATCTTTATGGGCCTGGGCTTTCTTATCTTCCAAATCTTTCCCGCACAGCTCATGGGCTTTTTCGATCCTTCGCCGGAACTTTTGTCCATCGGCGTCGTGGCCCTTCGGATCATTTCCGTCTCCTTTATCTTCGCCGCCGTGAGCATCATCAGCTCCGGCATCTTTCAATCACTGGGAAACGGCATCCTCAGCATGATCGTCAACCTGGTTCGCCAACTGATTTTCATCGTGCCCTTGGCCTATCTCTTTTCAAAAACCGGCGTCCTCACCTACGTGTGGCTCGCCTATCCCATCGCGGAAATGTGCGCCATGTTTATCGCTATCGCATTTATAAAAAAAGTCAACGAGGAAGAGATCAAGCCTATAGTGGAAAACGAATAGAATATTTCAATAGAAATGAATTCAGCATAGGTAAAATATATATGTAATATAAGGGCTATTAGCTTGAAGGCTAATAGCCCTTATAATATAATGATCGTGAAAGAGCAAACGATTACATAAAGAAAGTTCCGCTTCATAATAAAGGATGGTGGAAAATGGAAGACAGAACATCGCCGCTTTTAAAGACCAGCGATATTAAAAAAAGCTTTAACCATGTGAAAGCTTTGCGTGGAGTGAGCATTTCAGCATATACCAGGGAAGTACTGGCCATTGTCGGAGATAATGGGGCGGGGAAATCGACTTTAATCAAGATATTATCCGGTGCCATTAGCCCGGACAGCGGAACGATTGAAATCGACGGAAAAGTTTATAGTAAATTAAATCCAAAACTTGCCGGAGACATTGGTGTGTCGACAGTCTACCAAGACTTAGCTTTAGGGGATACCATGGACGTCACTTCGAATCTATTTCTCGGACAAGAATTGTCGAGGTGCGGTTTTTTAAAAAAGAAGAAGATGCAAGCAAAAGCGGAAGAGCTTTTGAAGGAATTGAAAATCGGCATTTCAGATGTCACTTTACCTGTCGGCAATCTGAGCGGAGGGCAACGGCAAGGCGTGGCCGTTGCTCGTTTGATTTATAAAGGTGGCAAGTTGTTAATATTTGATGAGCCGACGGCAGCCATGGGAGTCAATGAATCTAATGCTGTTTTAGAATTAATAGAATGGCTAAGAGATCAAGGTTTCGCAGTTATCATCATCAGTCATAATATGGCACAAGTGTTTCAAATTTCGGACCGAATCTGCGTAATGAGACAAGGTAAGGTAATGAGCGAATTGAAAACGAAGGACACGACTATGGATGAAGTGGTAGGCTTAATAACCGGTTCCATTGCGGAGAGGGCGTGAATATATCAGAATGAGAACGTCAAAATTAAAAAAACATTCATATGTACTTATTTTGTTTGGAGTATTGCTCGCCCTGATCATTGCGCTTTCTTTTGCATCGCCCTATTTCCTGTCATGGAAAAATGCTCGAAACATTTTAAATCAGTCCGCTATGTATTTGATTCTTTCGATCGGCATGACTTTTGTCATCTGCGCCGGTCAAATTGATTTGTCCGTGGGAGCAATCATTGGTTTTGTCGGAGTCAGTGTGGGACTTCTTATTAATCGTGGCGTTTCGCCTATTACAGCTATTTTGATTGGGTTGTTTATTGGAGCTTTATTGGGCGCCTTTAATGGCCTGTTTGTTGCTTATGGGAAAATTAATTCTTTTATAGTGACTTTAAGTACGATGACTATTTTACGGGCAGTGACGTTGATCTTAACGAACTCAAGCTCTGTATTTGGGTTTGGTGATGTTATCACGTTTTTAGGCAGTGGTAATGTGGGTCCGATCAACATGCCGATTTTTATATCTATCGTGGTTGTCGTCATAGGTGGCATTCTTCTACATCGTACAGTTTTCGGAAACTATTGTCTGTTTTTGGGAACGAATGAAACCGCATTAGGCCGAGCGGGAGTCAATGTTAAGAAATACAAAGTGATGATATTTACCTTGTGTGGATTCTGCGCAAGCATAGCAGGGTTAATTGTGATGGGCAGATTAAACTCGGCGGAGCCCTTGGCGGGGCAAGGTTATGAAATGGATGCAATAGCAACGTCTATTCTTGGTGGAACCAGTATTCAAGGGGGAAAAGGAAATATTATAGGCACAATTCTCGCTTGTCTAATTTTAAATGTCATGAAAAATGGATTAACGCTACTCGCGATCCCATCACATTATCAATCGATCGTGACCGGCTGTATTTTATTAATTTCAGTTTTAGTATCGGAAACCAGCCGCAGAAGAAGGAGTGAAGTCTAGATGGGAAAGAACTTATTATCGCTGGGTGCGATCGCCATGGACATCGTATTAAATACGAATCAGCTTCCTGAAGACGATGGTTTCTCTTTTATAACAAATGAGGTCACTTTGCCCGGAGGGAGTGCTTCCAATGTCTCGGTTTCCGCATCTAATCTTGGTTTGAATGTTTTTCAAACAGGAAAAATAGGCGACGATGAGCTGGGCAGGGAGTTTCTCAAAACATTGGAAGAAGACGGAGTTGATTCACGGCACATTGTTGTGAAGGAAAAAGGAACGACGCTTCACACGTATATTATCGTTGTACCTGGTGGGAAACATTGTATTTTTGCAAATACAGGGGATACAGTCACAACTCTTCTGCCTACAGAGCTGGAAGACGACATCATGGATGAGATGGATATTTTTTACACGGATATGTTTTCGTCAAAGGCCGCTTTGTGGTTAGCTAAAAAAGCAAAAGAGCAGAACAAGCCCATTTTATACAACATGCAGTGTGTTCCGTCTTTTATGGCGCAATGCGGTACGAGCGAAGATGAGATTCGTCAAATGATTGGTATGTCTACTGTTTTTGTGAGCGGGCCCGACGGCTACTATGAACTGACCGGGGAAACAGATTACAGAAAAGCAATGCGTACAATTTATAACAAATACAAAGTAGAGGATGGTGTTATTTGCACCAATGGAAAGGAGGGGTCTGTATGGTTTGATGGAGATGAGTATTTTATGCCTGCCTACATAATCGAACCGATTGATACGACCGGTGCGGGAGATTGCTTTCTGGGCGGCCTATTATATGCTTATTTCCAAGAAGGAATGGAAAAGTCGGAGGCATTAAGATTTGCGAATGCCTCGGCTGCGATTAAATGCTTAAATGCGGGACCGAGGAGTCGTGCGAGTGTTCGGGAAATAAATGAGTTCAAAGAACATAAGATGAAACTTTAATAATATGATTCATTGGGAGGAACGAAAATGAAAAGGAAATTGATTGGGATTGTCATGTGCATAGCATTAATGGCTATGATGGTATCTTGCAGCGCGCCAAAAGACAATGAAGCGAAAAATAACTCACAAGAGCCGACGACAAATAGTGAAAATCAAGCAACTGAACAAAATGAAGTTTCTGAAGATACAGAATTTGGAAAAGCAGTAGCCAAAGTAAACAAAGACCTTGAACCGCTTCCTGAAAAGGACTCCGGGAAAAAACTGGCAGCCATTGAAAGTACTTTATCGAATTCCTTCTGGGTAACCATGAAAGAAGGCTACGAAGATACGGCCAAAGAATTTGGTGTTACAATCGACGTACAGGCGACAGATTCCGATACTGACACCTCGGGACAATTAAACATTCTGAACAATATGTTGGTCAAAGATTACGAAGCGATTGCCGTCTCCCCGTTGACGGAAGATAGTCTGATTTCCGGAATCACAGCCGCAAACAAAGACGGTGTAAAAATCATTACAACCGGTAATGAAGTAAACGAAGAAATGTTGGAAAAAGCCGGCGGAAAATTAGATTCCAAGGTAACAGTCGATTTCCATGCCCAAGGAGCCATGGGAGCAGAGTACATTATTGATAAGGTTGGCGGCAAAGGCAAAGTCGCCGTCATTGCAGGAAACGAAGGCGGAACGCAAGCGGATGCACGCCGCGACGGCGCGAAGGAGGCTTTTGAAAAAGCCGGAATGGAAATTGTCGATGTCAAGCAATGTGATTTTGACGCACAAAAAGCATATGATGCGACAGCAGCTATAGTCGAAGCTAATCCTGATATCGTTGGCATTGCATGCGGAAACGATGATATGGCACTGGGCGTTATCCGTGCACTTGAAGAAAAGGACATGAAGGACAAAGTCGTTGTGGTTGGCGTAGACTTCACGGAAGAAGCTAAAGATTCCATTAAAAAGGGCGTTTATGATGCGACCGTGGCAATGTCTCCCTATCTAATGGGTCGACAATCGGTCATCATCATGTTAAAAGCGCTGGAAGGACAAGATGTTTCTACAGTAGGCGATGGAAGTCCCATGGTATTAGTAGATAAACAAAACGTCGATCAAATGGATGATTGGAAATAGTATTATAGTTAAAAACCGGGGCTGCCAAGCATAAGATTGAGTTTGTTTGGCAGCCTCAATTTTTAAAATGAGGTGTAAATGATGTACAAAAAAATACTGGGCGGCTTGATTGGTGCCGGCGCCGGCGATGCAATGGGAGCTGCCACGGAAGGTAGGAGTCGGGAAAGAATCATCGAATATTTTGGACATGTAGTAACCGATTTTGAAAAACCTCCTATGGATACTTTTGGAGCGGGAAATGAACCGGGTCAACTGACAGATGACTTCAGCTCTGCCTATTTTGTTGCAAGACACATAGTCGACAATGGAGGGGTTGTCACAGCAAAAGTGGTTCAAGAAGCCTTGATCGATTGGTCCGGGCATGCTGTTTTTTTCGATCGCTTTGCCGGTCCGACGACAAGGCTTGCTATCAGAAGATATAAAGGCGAAGAGATAAAAGATACCGGTGGAGTGAAGCTGGTTACGAGGCAGGCCACTAATGGTGCGGCAATGAAAATTTCACCGATCGGCCTCTTAGACGCAGGAGACGTAGATAGAGCCATTCAAGATGCCGTCACTGTAACGATGGTCACCCACGATAATTACTTAGCTCTATCCGGAGCTTGTGCAATTGCAGCGGCGGTCAGCCGGGCAGCTACTGAAGAGGCGGACATGTACCAAGTCTTAAAGGCCGGATTATATGGCGCAAGAGAAGGTGAATATATCGGCAAGCAAATTGCCAGAGATGTCGCGGGGCCCTCGGTTATCAAACGAATGGAAATGGCCATTGACATAGGTTTAGGCGTAGGAACGCCCGAAGAAAAAATGATCGAGATCTCTGACAGGATAGGTATGGGATTACACGTATCTGAAGCAATCCCCTCAGCCTTTGGTCTTTTTGCAGCGAATAACGGCGGTGCGTTGTCGTCTATTGTGGGTGCTGTCAATGCCGGCTACGACACGGATACCGTTGCGACGATGGCAGGTGCCTTAGCGGGAGCTTTAAATGGATCGGATGCCTATCCTGACCATTTCTTGCCCACATTGGAAAAGGCAAATCACTTAGAGATTGAAAAACTGGCAAGGGATTTGACAGAGCTTGCAAAAGACCGTAAATAAATCAGGGAGGCTTCCATGAATGAAAAAATATTAGGCTGTATTTTAGGAGCGGCTGTCGGCGACGCCATGGGTGCAGCAACTGAAACAAAATCAATTAATCAAATTAAAGAGTTTTTTGGCGATAGGGTAACTTCCTTTAAGCAACCGCCGGATGATACATTGGCGAGAGGGAGAAAGGCCGGTCAAATCACTGATGCATTCAGCATTCCGTATATCTTAACGGAGCACCTCATTAAAAGCGGCGGAAAAATGTCGCAAAAGATAGCTGAAGAGGCTTTGTTGGAGTGGGGCGAAACGGAGTATTTTGAACCTTTTGCGGGAATGACGACACGAAGCGTTGTGAATCGCTTGCGAAACGACGCCTCCATGGGAACATGGGCCCATGCGGGAAGGTTAGGGACTAAGATATTTAAAAGTCATTACTATGCATTGTCTTCAAATGGGGCGGCTAGTAAAGCCTATCCTGCGGCCATATTAAGCAAAGGCAATAACGATGCGGCCATTCATAATACAGTGGAATTGACCATGGCTTCACATGACGACCCCTATAGCATTTCGGGCGCCTGTGCTGTTTCGGCGGCTATATGTGAGTCTTTAAAAGACCAAACGAATTTACAAAAGGTCATTCAAAGCGCCATAGACGGAAGTATCAAAGGTGAAGAGCTTGCCCGCAATAGAAAAGATATTTGGCTTTATCCCGGACCATCTGTCACTAAAAGAATCCATATGGCACTTCAGATTGCGGCGCATAATGGGAAGAAAGAAGAGTTAATTAATGAATTGAGAGAGAGAATAGGAAGCGGACCTGCCATCTCTGAATCCGTTCCTATCGCACTTGGAATCATCCTTGTAAATGAAGGCGATACCATGGAAAGCATTTATGATGCTGTGAACATAGGAGATGAGACCAGCTCCATTGCCTGTATTGTGGGAGCGATCGTAGGCGCTTATAACGGTTATGGCAGTATCACTGACGGCTATTTGGAGATTATTGAAAAGGAAAACCAAATTGATTTAAAGAAACAAGCCCGTGAGCTTGAAAGCTTGGTAGCAACTATTTAGTTCTCACCGGAAAGCTGCGATCTCAATAAATAACGCAATATTGTTTTATTGAGAGAGGAACATTGGAATGAGATATTAAACAACGGGGCTAAATCATGAATTAGAATTTGGGGAAAGTTGCTTATTTCCTAATTAGCTAAGGGGCAGAATCCGGGTTGCGTTGATTTAGATGTTAGGAATATGTTTTCTAAATTCTCTCGATAATCGATCATTCACGAGTCGAGAAGACAGCATTTCAACCTTATAGGTAAATCCATCAGCTAAAAGAAATTTCTATACATTTAAAAATCCGCTGTTTATCACTTTTCCGGGTCGTTGACTTCTTGACGGTCTCGGCTCCTATTGCTATAATCACAATTGAGGTTGATGAGGTTGAAATCCATCATCCGACAAAAAACGATTTTTTCCCCGATCATATCCGTTCGCGGATAGGACTCAGTATGTATGAAGGAGTTGTAGAAATGGGAAGACAGTTCAAGTATTTTCTGAAACAAGGCGTCGGCGCACCTCCGGTTACCTGCGTAAAAAAAGGTGACGAAGTTAAGCGCGGCCAAGTGATCGCCGATTACGAACCGGAAAAATTAAGTGTACCGCTGCACACATCCGTAACCGGCAAGGTTGTCGACGTACAAGAAGATTACATCATCGTCGAACAAACCGATACATCCGACGATTACGTCAAATTGGAAGAAGGCAAAGACGCTGCCGAAACCGTACGTCGCGCAGGCATCTTAGGCATGGGTGGCGCAGGCTTCCCCGCTTACGTCAAATTGGGCACGGATTTACACAAGGGCGGCTTCATTCTCTGTAACGCAGCTGAATGTGAACCGATCCTCGAACATAACATGACCCAAATCATGGAAGAAACCGACGCTCTCTTAGACGGTATGCGTATCGCTATGGAAGCAACCGGTGCCGACAAGGGTATTATCGGTATTAAGTTAAAACACAAAGAAGAAATCAAACATATTAACGGCATCTTAAAGGAAAAGGGCATTAAAGACATTCGCGTGCTGCCTCTTCGCAACATCTACCCCGTAGGGGAAGAACGTGCATTGGTTCGCGACACCATTAATGTCTTGATCCCCCCGGGAGGACTCCCCGCAGAAGCCAACGCCGTGGTCTTTAACGTAGAAACCCTCTGTGCTATTGCTCACGCCGTCAACGACTTAAAACCCTGTATCGACAAATACGTCACCGTCGCCGGCAAGTTCAAGAAATTCAAGAACAAAGGGGACAAGGAAGTTATTCACATTCCCTACGGCATGATGATCGACGATATTATCGAAGATTTCGGCGGCTTGGATGAGCCCATCGGCGAAATCTTAATCGGCGGACCCTATACCGGTCGTCGCAACAAAGAAAATAACGCCATTTACAAATTATACGGCGGCGTAACCGCAACGGAACCCTTCGAAAAGGCAAAAGGCCCCATGGGCATTATTCAATGTGCTTGCGGTCCCTGCAAGGAAAGATTGTATGAAATCGCTCAATCCTTAGGCCAAGAGCCCATCGATTACCGTGTCTGCAAGAATGCCGTCGAACAAAAGAACGGCACCTACAAGTGCAAAGACCCCGGAAACTGCCCGGGTCAAGCGGAACACATTTTGGCATTCAAGAAACAAGGTTGCGAATCCGTCCTGATCGGCCACTGCTCCGACTGTACCAACACGGTTATGGCATCGGCTCCGAAGGCAGGCCTGGAAGTACACCACGCAACTGACACGCCCCTCAGAACCATGGGCCGTCCGTTGATCCGTTACTTCGACGAAAACATCCTTTAATTAACGAAAAGAAAGGGAGGAGACTATGGGTATAGGTCCTTCGACAAAAGAGACTAGTTTACACCACTTCCGGGATCCGATGGTGGATGTCCTCGGTCAAGATACTGACATCGATTTTCAAGGCGTCGTTATTGTAGGCACGCCGCAAGATAACGAAGACAAGTACTTCGTCGGCACCCGCGCCGCTTCCTGGATCGAAGGCATGCGCACCGACGGTGTCATCCTCTCCGCAGACGGTTGGGGCAACTCCCACGTGGACTTCGCCAATACCTGGGAAGAACTGGGTAAGCGCGGCATTCCCACTGTCGGCGTCACATTCCAAGGAAAACAAGCGTCGTTTGTCGTTAAAAACAAATACATGAACACGCTGGTGGATATTAACAAATCTGAACAAGGCATCGAGACGGAAGTTGTCGGCGAAAACAATGTCGACGAAATGGACGCTCGAAAAGCCGTGGCCCTTTTGAAATTAAAAATTCGAAAAGAAGGTCGCAAGTAAACAAATGAGAACCCGGCTGGATGTCGGGTTCTTTTTGTGTCTTGAATCGGCGAAAAGAAAAAATTATAATGAAAGAAGAGAAACTGTAAGGCAAAAAGGAGGAATTACCATGCCCTTTACTTTCAAGATATGAAGCGCAGCGATTACTACAACGAAGCATAAGGCGAGGCGAAACGCATCGCAAGAAGAATCGGGCAGCTGCCCGATTTTTTTGTGGGAAAAACAAAAAAGACGCCCGTAGGCGTCTTATGGAAAGATTGACTTGTCGTCTTTATGTTTTGTTTCTCGATCTTATTTTCTATTCCGCTCGTCGGCGAGAAGCCGGCGAATCAAGAGGACGATAAGGACGAAAGCGGCGATACCGAAAGCTCCTTTAGCGATAAAAACGAGTAAAGCGAGTCCTTGTAACATACTATCCCTCCTTGAATGAAAGTTATTACCTATTTCACAAAATTCAATCTTGATGATTTTTCCTTTGCTCTCTTCGGTCCCCCTCGTCGGCGGAAAGCCGGCGAATCAAGAGGATGAAGAGACAGAGGACGAGGGCGAGGACGATAAAGCCCGTTATTAAAACGACATGACTCATAAGCACCTCCTTGTAAAAATGGGACCTTTCGCAAAAGAAACGATATCTTTTATTCATTATACTCCCATTTGTCGGGGGGGGGCAATAGAAAACTTTAGGCCTTGATGCGCTTGCCGTCTTTAAAGACGGTGATTTGCTCCCGGTCCATTTCTTCCAAGAGCTCCACGGCGTATTTACGCGAGGTGTCCAGCGCGTTTCGGAAATCTCCGAGCTTCAGCTCGCCGGCTTCGTCGATCATGGCGAGAGCCGTATCCACGGCCTTATCCCAGAAGTCTTTGTGGACATAGCCGGAAGGCAGGGCGATGAGGGCACCGGTTTCCGTCATGAATTTTAAAATTTGCTCGTATTTTTTGCCGATGCGCTTCAGATCGTCTGCCGTGGCGCCTTCGTAGCCGCCGCGCTTGGCGATGGTTTCCGCCGATTCCCACTGCTTTTCCTGTTCCGGCGTGAGGGTGGCGGTAAATCCCGTCTCTTCCACGCGCATACCGTGGTCCACCAGGCGCTTTTGATCGTAGAAGGTGCGGATAAAGGCTTCGATGAGTTTGTCGTCCTTGGCGTGTTCCGTTTCCGTCAGCTGTTGGCGAAAGGCCTGCTTGGGCATGCCCGTTTCCAGGGGAAATTCCTCGTGGTAGCGGGACAGGATGGCACGTGCGCTTTCAAAGACGCCTTCGATGACGTCTTTATGGGCGGTGAGCTCGTCGGTGAGGGGCACCGCCGTCTTGTCAGCCAAGAGCTTTTCCATGGCCTCGTCCCAGCGGGCCTTCGTAAAGCCCAAAGACAGGGCGAGTGCCCGGTCTGAAAGGTAGCGGTAGCGGTTTTCCTCCAGGGCCAGGGTCACGCGGGTGGTATCGTCCGCCTCTTCTTTTTGCTTGAGCACCTCCACCACCTCGGGGTCACGCCGCTTGTGGCGCTTGGGTCGAATTTCCAAGACACAACCCCCGGCAATGCTGATGACCGGGGAGAAGAAGCGCAGCACGAAGGGATCTCCGGTGCGCAGGGGAATGGGCTCTTCCATGCGCAGCTGGCCGTAGGCTTTTTCGCCGGGATTCAATTCGTCGATGCCGAAGAGAATCATGCGGGCGATGACTTCGCCGCTGCCGTAGTTCATGTGAACGCGGGAAGAATTTTCCATGACCCGGTCCGTGGAGTCGAACATGGTGACGGCCACGTCCACCTGCTCCGTGACGGGGAGGGCGTCTTTCGGTGCCAGGACGTCGCCGATTTCGATATCGTCTTTTTTCAGGGTTAAATTCAAGGCCACCCGCTGCCCGCCGTAAGCGGCGTCCACGTCTTTGGAGTGGACCTGTATGGAGCGGACCGTGGTTTCTTTCATGGCGGGGTAGAGCATGAGAAGGTCGCCTTTTTCGATGCAGCCTTCCACCAAGGTGCCGGTAATGACTGTGCCGTGACCGGCGACCGAAAAGACCCGGTCGATGGGCAAACGGGCCAGAGCCTTTTCGTGATCCGGCTCTTCGCAGGTTTCCGCCATATCCAAGAGGGTCTCCCTTAACAAGTCGATGTTTTCACCGGTGTAGGCGGAGACGGGGATCAGGGGTGCATCTTCCAAAAAGCTTCCCTTCACCATATCTCTGACTTCATCTTCGATGAGGGGCACCAGTTCCTTATCCACCAAGTCGATTTTCGTGAGGACCACGATGCCTTTTTCCACGCCCAGGGCCTTGACGATTTCAAAGTGCTCCCGGGTTTGGGGCATAATGCCTTCTTCGGCGGAAACCAAAAGCAGGACCAGGTCCACGCCGCCGATGCCGGTGAGCATGTTGTGGACGAATTTTTCGTGACCGGGCACGTCGATAATGCCGATGTCCAGATTCCGATCGTTTTTCAGGGTGCTGTAGCCCGGGTTAATGGTAATGCCCCGCTTTTGTTCTTCCTTTAATGTATCCAGATCCACGCCGGTCATGGCCTTGAGCAAGGTGGTCTTGCCGTGGTCCACGTGGCCGGCGGTTCCGACGATGACGTTTTTCATAAAATCACCTCAGCTGTGAAAAGGCGTCCAAGATACGCGCCCGGTCTCCCTCTTGCAGGGTGCGGGGATCGAGGAGCACGCGGTCTTTGGCGATGCGGGCGATAATGGGGACCTCCCAGTGGCGAAGGGCTTCTTCGATTTCCGCCGCGCTCTTTTCGGGATGGGCGAGGGAGGTGACGAAGGTGTCCAGGTATTCGCCGGGGCAGGAGCCGCCGCCGATTTGGCTGCGGTCGGCCTCCACGCGCGTGTCATAGCCCATGGCCTTTAATTCCTCGGCCAGGGAAGCGGCTTCGGCTTTTATGGCTTCCACGGGCTTGGTAATCATGGCGAGGACGGGAATTTCTTTTCGCGCCGTCATGGGATTGCGGTAGCTTTCCATGGTGGCTTCCAATGCGGCAAAGCTCATTTTGTCCATGCGCACCACCCGCGCCAGGGGATGGCGCTTCATGCGGGCGATGTATTCCTTCTTGCCGATGGCGATTCCCGCTTGGGGCCCGCCTAAAAGCTTGTCGCCGCTGAAAAGCACCAGATCCGCCCCGGCCTTTAAGGCGTCGGAGACCGTGGGCTCGTCGATGCCCACATCATTCAACTCGTGCATGAGGCCGCTGCCTAAATCGTAGATAAAGGGCAGGCCTCGATCGTGGGCAATGTCCCGGAGCTCTTCCAAACTCGGTTCTTCCGTGAAACCCACGATTTTAAAATTGCTACGGTGGACCTTTAAAATCACCTGAGCGTCTTCCTCATCGGCCGCCCGCTCGTAGTCGTAGGCGTGAACTTTGTTGGTGGTGCCGATCTCCATGAGTCGTGCGCCGGAAAGCTCGATGATTTCGGGCACGCGGAAAGAGCCGCCGATTTCCACCAGCTCGCCACGGCTGACTACCACGCCGCCGCCGTCGGTTAAGGCGCTGATGGCGAGGAGCACCGCCGAGGCATTGTTGTTTACCACCATGGCGTCTTCCGCGCCGGTAATGTCTTTCACCAGTTCCTGCAAAATGCTGTGGCGGCTGCCCCGCTTGCCGGCGTCGATGTCGTATTCCAAATTGGCGTAGGATGCCGTGAGCTTATCGACATTATCGATGGCACGGCGACTTAAAAGGGAGCGGCCCAGGTTCGTATGCAAAATGACGCCGGTTGCGTTAATGACCGGGCGCAACTTCGGCGTCATTTGCCGCTCAATTTGATTGTCGATCCGTCGATGAATTTCTTCCATCGACGCCAATGCGGCGCAGGTGGCCTCGTCTTCGGCCGCCTTAATATCCGAGCGAATGCCTTCCAATGCCAGCCGCACCGCATCTTTTAAGGCCACGGGATCTTTTTCCGAGGCCTTTAAACTTTCCAGGACGTCGTTGACCTGAGGCAATTGCCGCAGGAACGTGGATTTTTCTTTCATGGTTAATTTCATGGATTACTCCGCCTTTTCATGGATGTATTGTTTGAACTCCTGTGCCGGGAGGGACAGGGCTGTGTTCTTATTCCATACCATATAAAAATCTCGCGTCATGTGCAACTCTTTAATTTTAAAAATTAAGTAATTTCTCGCCTCGTAATTCTCGTAGGCGGAGATTTTTGAAATGACGGAAATCCCCAAGCCGTACTCCACGCACTTTTTAATGGATTCGATGTGGGTGAGCAGAGCGCTCATGCCCCATTGGTAAGAGGAGTAGCCCAGCTTTTCCACTTCCTTTTCGAATTGGCGCCGCGTGGCGGAGCCTTCTTCCCGCCAAATAAAATTTTCGCCGATGATTTCCTTAATACTAATAGAAGTATCCCTTTTATGCATGGCCATATATTTTTCATTTTTCGGACAGATCAAGACCAAGGGATCCGTCAGCACCTTTTCCGAGCCCAGGGCGGCGTTGGGTTTCTTTCCTAAAAAGCCCAAATCCCCTTGGCCGGCCAGCAAGTTGTTTTCTACGATGTCGCTGTCCGACTGATCGATGAAAAAGCGCACGAAGGGATGCTCCTCGCGAAAGCCGAGCAAATGTCCGGGCAGCCAGGATTCGCCGATAACGGAAGAGACCTGCATGGACAAAACGCCGGCCACATCCTCCCGCACTTCCTTCTTTACTTCCCTTAAGGCCTCGTCCCGCGTGTTAATCATGTCCACGGCGTAGCTGTAAAGTTTTTTGCCTTCTTCCGTCAAAATGGCCTCGCCGCGATTGCGATTGATCAAAATGACGCCCAGTTCCTTTTCCAAACTGATGACGTGGGCGCTGATCGTCGGTTGCGTCAAAAAAGCCGCATCCGCCGCGCGAGAAAAGCTTTTATATTTCACCACATTGACAAAAGCACTAATCTGTTTAAAATCCATACATTCCTCCCGGTCGTCTTATTGCCGTACCCTAGCCGGCCTGGGTGATAAAATAGAAGACTGCAGCAAGTCTGATAATTTATCTATAAGCATATTTTATCACAGATTTTATTTTATAGTACCTTATCGTTATTTCGAATAAGGGTAGGAAGGCTATAAATAATGCCTTTCGTCATCGGGGAAAAGAAAAGAAGAGGAAAGGGGCAAATTGGTTGGATGGCGAGCTTTTTAAGGAAAGAAAAGGGAAAACAATTTAAGTTTTCCCGCATAATCTAAGGCGTGAATAAAGTATTTTAACAGATATTTCCGAAGTATCGCCGTTTGACCTCCTTTTTTAATGTTGCTATAATCAATTCGACGGCGGGAAAAATTCCATTTCCGTCCGGAACTGTTCGAGAATGGGCCCCGTGGGTCCGACGTATTATGAAGGAGGCAACTATGTCTATTACTCAAGAAACTGCAATGCAACACAAAGATGATCCGGCAGTAACCTGCTGCCGTTTCGAAGCCGGCGCACTGGTCGAAGCTTCCATTTTGGAAGACCCGGGCATCTTCCCCGACCTGGAAGATTCCGGTCTTTTGGAAATCACCGACGAAACCTTGACCATCGGCGAAGTCCTCGGCGCAAAATTAAAAGAAACCGTCGACTCCCTCACCCCCTTGACCAAAGATCTCTTGGAAGATCTTCCTGAACCCGGTGCGGCAGAAGAAGCGGAAGTCGTCGACGAAGATGACGCACAAGGTGCCATGGAAATCACCCCGGTTCCCGCAGTGGCACAACCCGTCGTTACCGGCTATGCGACATTAAAGATCGCAAAAGGCGAAAACATCGAAATCTCCTTCCCGGTTTACGGTTGATTCAATATCAGAGTCAATAGATCATATTTGTGAGCTGATTTATTTACCTATAGAAACGGCTATAGAAAAATCAGACGAAATATTGACGTAGTCTATATCGGTCGGCGAGCTATCGAAAATTGGTTTTCGCAGGAAAATAATTTTCTGATAAAGTCGATAAATTGGCGTGTTGAAGAATCATTTAGGAAAAAACAGGAAAATGCACCCTCTGCCTTTCCTGTTTTTTTATTTGCCGAAATCGCAAATATCAAGTTGATTTAGCGTGAATTCGGCGATTTGACCTGGAATTGAATTATGATATAATTGTGTCAGAACGATGGGTTACCATGAATATGGTTTTGAAACACACACGTTTAGGATGGAAATTGTTCGATCCGACATAGATGCAAGCCTCTTGCATCTCGAACAGTTCACAAAGGAGGAAGAATATGTCTATTACCAAAGAAACGGCAATGCAGCACAAGGATGATCCTGCTGTAACCTGTTGCCGATTCGAAGCCGGTGAAGTTATCGAGCCTTCTACCTTAGAAGACCCCGCTATCTTCCCCGACCTGGAAGACACCGGTCTTTTGGAAATCACCGATGAAACTTTGACCATTGGCGAAGTACTCGGTGGTAAATTAAAAGAAACCGTTGATTCCCTTACTCCCTTAACCAAGGATCTCGTAGAAGATCTTCCGGTACAAGGAGAAGAAGAAGAAGCTGAAGAAGCAGCAGCACCCGTTGCACAAGCTGCCCCTGTAGCACAAGCAGCACCGTCTGTCGGTGGCATGGCTACCATTAAGATCGCCAAGGGCGAAAACATCGAAGTCAGCTTCCCCGTTATCGCAGGCGCAGGCCAAGCACCCGCACAAGCAGCAGGCGTTGCTCAAGGCGTTGCAGCAGGCGCACCCTTAGCAGCTGACGAATTCGTTGAAGGCGAAACCCACGAAATTCGTCACTTAAGAAAAGACTACTACAAAATCGAAAAGGTAGAAAGAGGTCCCGAAACCAAGTTTGACGGAACCACCCTCTACATTCGCGAAGGCATCGAACAAGAAGTTATCGATTCTCAAGAATTGGTAAAAGACTTTAAGATCGACATCATTACGCCCGATCGTTACGATGAATATTCCGAAACCATCATGGACGTACAACCGATCGCTACGAAAGAAGAAGGCGAATTAGGTTCCGGCGTAACCCGCGTTCTCGACGGCGTTATCATGATGTTGACCGGTACCGACGAAGGTGGCGTACAAATCGGTGAATTCGGTTCTTCCGAAGGTGAAATGGATAGAAACATTATGTTCAACCGCCCCGGCAGCCCGGATAAAGGCGAAACCTTCATTAAGTGCCAAGTAACCATTCAAGCCAAGACCAACATGGAACGTCGTGGCCCCATGGCCGCTCACCACGCAGCTGACCACATGACCGACGAAATCCGTAACGCCCTGAAAGAATACGAAGCAACACCCGTTCGCTCCGAAGAATTCTCTCACGTTAGAAAAGAAGGCCGTAAAAAAGTTCTCCTTATTAAGGAAATCATGGGCCAAGGCGCAATGCACGACAACTTGTTGCTCCCCGTAGAACCCTGTGGTTGGTTAGGCGGTAAGCCCAACGTCGACTTAGGTAACCTTCCGATCATGCTGTCTCCCCTCGAAGTACTCGACGGCGGTATTCACGCATTGACCTGTATCGGACCGGCATCCAAGGAAATGTCCAGACACTACTTCAGAGAACCCTTGGTACTCGAAGCATTGGCTGACGACGAAATCGACGTATTAGGCGTATTGCTCGTCGGCTCGCCGCAAGCAAACACCGAAAAATTCTATGTATCCAAACGTCTCGGTATGACCGTTGAAGCCATCAACCCCGACGGCGTTATCATCACCACCGAAGGTTTCGGTAACAACCACATCGACTTCGGTTCTCACCACGAACAAGTCGGTATGCGCGGCATCCCCGTCGTAGGTATGTCCTTCTGTGCCGTACAAGGTGCATTGGTAACCGGTAATGAATACATGGTTGCCATGGTCGACAACAACAAGTCCAGACAAGGGATTGAAAACGAAATTCTCGAAAACAACACCCTCTGTCAAGAAGACGCTATCCGCGCATTGGCTATGTTGAAGAACCAAATGGCAGGCGAAGAAATTAAGGCTCCGGAACGTAAATGGAACCCGAACGTTAAGCTCAACAACGTTGACTTAATTAAGGAACAAACCGGCCGTGAATTTGAACTGTTAGATAACGAAACCGTCTTGAAGATGAGCAAGAAGCGTCGTGAAATCTACGAAAAGGACGAAGCAGGAGAAGACGAATAATCAATGGAAAAGCTTAGATATATTTCTACGGAAACGTATTTGGAAGGCATAATT
>QWCK01002721.1_pt1 | contig 21241 bp, 17 predicted proteins | sample 1972571 | NCBI WGS metagenome assembly QWCK01 (sample SAMN09866710, study PRJNA288562) | Human gut metagenome isolate term2_stool, whole genome shotgun sequencing... | isolation source: gut | host: Homo sapiens | place: USA: California | reverse complement strand
ACAATATTTCTAACTCTTTGGCCTTTTGCTCCTATGCAAGCTCCTACTGGGTCTACATCTTTCATGTTACTTTTTACTGCCATCTTTGTCCTAGAACCAGCTTCTCTAGCTATGCTAACCAGCTCTACTGTACCATCATAAATTTCCGGCACCTCAAGCTCAAATAATCTTCTTACAAAATCTTGATGTACTCTTGAAAGGACTACTTGTGCTTTATTGTTATTTCTTTTTACTTCACTGATATAACATTTTAGCCTTTGTCCGATTTTATAGCTGTCTGTGCTCATTTGCTCAGATACCGGTAAAATTCCTTCAGATAAAATTGTCAGGTCATTGTCACCTATTATAGATATATCAATATAAACTGTACCCCTAGACATTCTAGAGACTGTACCGGTAATTATTTCTCCCTCTTTTTGTTTAAACTGGTCATATTGGATGTCTTTTTCAGCCTCTTTAATTTTTTGTACTACTATTTGTCTAGCAGCCTGAGTAGCTATACGTCCAAAGTTGGCTGGGATTTTTTCTTCTTCAATGGTATCTCCAACCTTGTATTGTTTGCCGTAGAAATCTCTTGCATACTCAAGAGTTACTTCGTTTTCGGCGATATCCTCTGTTTCATCGTCTACTACCAAGAGGTGATTTATAGCTTTAATTTCACCGGTCTTTTCGTCTATCTTAACTACAACATCATCACTACTTCCGTAATTTTTTTTGTAAGCGTTAAGTATTGCCTGCTCCACCGCTTCGATTAAAACTTGTTTTTTTATTCCCTTTTCTTTTTCAATTTGTTCTAGAGCTTTTAAAAACTCTGCGTTCATTAATTTTCCTCCTAAATCGTACTTACCTGCTTTATTACTTTATATATTAAATTAAAGTCAAATAAAATTTTTAATTCCGGCTTTAATTTCTATAACTGATTAAAAATCAAAATCCTGAAGATTTATTTTTGCTATATCCTTTTTTTCTATTGTATGGGATTTTCCATCTATATTTATTAATAGATTTTTATCTTCGTCTAAGCCTTCTAATACTCCGGTAAACTCCTTACCCAACTCTGATTTTTTGTAAAGCTTAACTAAGATTTTTTTACCTTTTTCTCTTATAAAATCTTTTTCTTTTTTTAGCTCTCTGTCTAAGCCGGGTGATGATACTTCTAAATAATAAGCATCCGGAATAATATCCGCCTCATCAAGCTTATCGTCTAGGGCTCTGCTTAGTGCCTCACAATCATCAAGACTTACTCCACCTTCTTTATCTATTAATATTCTTAAATAATACTCACCATTTTCTTTTACATAATCTACGTCAACCAGCTCAAGCTCTTTTGAGATATATTTTTCTACTAATTCTTGAGCACGCTGTTCTACTTTTTTGCTCATAAATTCCTCCCTTTTTACATAATTAATCAGTTTTATGTAAAAACAAAGAGTGGGAATTGACCCACTCTTGAATAGTCTTATATTTTGTCTTAGATTATTATATCAGATTATTAGCAAAAAATCAATTTTTTTAGATAATTTTATACATATGATAATTGACAAAAAATTTTATTTGCTTTCTTTTACTACCGCTTGTGCTGCAGCTAATCTTGCGATTGGTACTCTAAATGGTGAGCAAGATACATAGTTTAGTCCTAGCTTGTGGCAGAATTCTACTGTCGCAGGGTCTCCACCATGCTCTCCGCATATACCAAGAATGATGTCAGGGCGAGTTTGTTTACCATAATCTACCGCCATCTTCATAAGCTTACCTATGCCTTCTTGGTCTATTGTTTCAAATGGTTTAAAATCAAAAATATTTTTTGATTCGTAGTCTGCTAAGAATTTACTGGAGTCATCTCTTGAAAATCCAAATCCCATCTGAGTTAAATCATTTGTACCAAAGCTGAAGAATTCTGCCTCTTTTGCTATTTCATCAGCTGTTATTGCCGCTCTTGGCACTTCTATCATTGTACCTATTAGGTAATCTATTTTTTCGCCTTTTTCTTCAAATACTTTGTTTATTTCATCAACCATTTGTTCTTTTACATATTTTAACTCATTTACATGACCAACAAGTGGTACCATTATTTCAGGTTTTAATACCGGATATTGTTTTTTAACCTCCAATGCTGCCTCTATTATAGCTCTTGCCTGCATTCTTGATATTTCAGGATATGTTATGCCAAGTCTGCAACCTCTGTGCCCAAGCATTGGGTTAAATTCTGCTAGTTCTAACACTCTATCTCTAACATCGTCATAGGATATTCCCATTGACTCTCCGATAGCTTTAAGGTCTTTTTCTTCTTTTGGTAAGAATTCATGTAGAGGAGGGTCAAGTAATCTTATAACTACCGGTCTACCTTCCATAGCTTGATAAATGCCTATGAAATCTTCTTTTTGCATTGGTAAGATTTCTGCCAAGGCTTTTTTGCGTTCGTCAACGGATTTTGATAAAATCATACGTCTAACTGCCGGAATTCTTTTTTCATCAAAGAACATATGTTCTGTTCTGCAAAGTCCTATACCTTCTGCTCCAAATTTTACAGCTTGTTTAGCATCTCTTGGTGTATCAGCATTAGTATATACACCTAGTTTTTTGATTTCATTTACATAGTCCATAAACTGTCCAAAGTCACCAGTTAGTTCAGGTTCAGCTTTTGCTACTTCGCCATCATAAACTGAACCAGTAGAACCATCAAGAGATAAAACATCGCCTTGTTTGTAAACTTTTTCACCAATCCTCATAGTTTTTGATATTTCGTCAACTCTTGCCTCGCTACAGCCGGCTACGCAGCATTTACCCATACCTCTGGCTACTACAGCAGCGTGAGATGTCATACCGCCTCTTGCTGTAAGTATGCCTTCAGCAGATATCATACCTTCGATATCTTCAGGAGATGTTTCTTGTCTTACTAATAATACTTTTTGTCCTGATTTTGCAGCTGCAACTGCATCTTCGGCATTAAAATATATTTTACCTGAGCCTGCTCCAGGTGACGCAGGTAAACCTTTAGCTACAGAAACTGCTTTTTTAAGAGCATCTGCTTTAAATGCCGGGTGAAGTAACTGGTCAAGTTGTTTTGGTTCAACTCTCATTATCGCTTCTTTTTTATCGATTAGTCCTTCTTTTACTTGGTCTACAGCAACTTTTACTGCTGCTTCAGCTGTTCTTTTACCATTTCTTGTCTGTAAAAAGAATAGTCTTCCTTCTTCGATAGTAAACTCTATATCTTGCATATCGTGATAGTGATTTTCCAGTGTGTGAGTTGCCTCAACAAATTGATTGTAAGCATCTTCGTTTATTTCTTTTAATTTATCAATGCTTTCCGGAGTTCTTATACCTGCAACAACGTCTTCGCCTTGTGCATTCATAAGGAATTCTCCGAATAATTTATTTTCGCCTGTAGCCGGATTTCTAGTAAATGCAACTCCTGTACCTGATGTTGCTCCTTTGTTGCCAAATACCATTGATTGTACGTTTACTGCTGTACCTAGGCTATCAGAAATATTATTTAATTTTCTGTATACTTTTGCCCTGTTGTTGTTCCAAGAAGAAAATACTGCTTCAACTGCTTTTTGTAGCTGCACTTTTGGTTCTTGTGGGAAGTCCTCTTTCATTTCTTCTTTGTATACTTTTTTGAATTGTTCAACTAAATTTTTTAAGTCCTCTGCATTCAAATCTGTATCATTTTTGACGCCTTTTTCTTCCTTCATGCCATCAAGTTTTGCATCAAACAGTGCTTTAGGTATCCCTATAGCAACGTCAGAGAACATTTGGATAAATCTACGATAGGAATCATACGCAAATCTTTCGTTGTTTGTAGTTCTTGCTAAGCCTTTTACTGTTTCATCATTTAGCCCAAGATTAAGAATGGTATCCATCATACCTGGCATTGAAATTGCAGCACCTGACCTAACTGAAAACAGTAGTGGGTCTTGAGGGTCGGAGAATTTTTTGCCTTGAAGTTTTTCAACATTTTCTAAATGCTTGTCGATTTCTAATAAGAGGTCAGGCCAAAGTTTTTTATCCTCATCATAAAATCTTAGACAAGCTTCAGTAGAGATTGTAAAGCCTTGAGGTACCGGAAGTCCAATGTTTGTCATCTCAGCTAGGTTTGCACCTTTTCCGCCAAGTAGGCTTCTCATATTCATGTCGCCTTCATTAAAATCATAAACATACTTTTTTTCTGACATTTTTTTCCTCCTGATAATAATATTTTAACTTTAAATTTGTTAATCGTTATAAATTTTTACCCCACTCTTTTTAAGGTAAGTAATGATTAGCTCTGCAGTTTCTTCTATTGCCTTATTTTCAACATTGATTATTGGGCAACCAATTTTTCTCATTATACCTTCTGCAAAATCAATTTCTTCTAAAATTCTCGACATATCCGCATATTTTGAGCCGTTTGGAAGTCCCAAGGCGTTAAGTCTTTCAACTCTGATATGGTTTAATTTTTCCGGTGAATTTGTAAGTCCAACAATTTTTTTACTTGAGATTTCAAACAATTCCTTTGGTACAGATGCTTCCGGCACCAGTGGAATGTTTGCAACCTTTATATTTTTATTAGCAAGGTACATTGAAAGCGGTGTTTTCGATGTCCTCGATATACCTATTATTACTAAATCTGCTTGTAAAACTCCTCTATTGTCTTTGCCATCATCATATTTAACGGCAAATTCCATTGACTCAACTCTTTTAAAGTATAAATCGTTTAGCTGTCTAAGCATTCCCGGTTTTTCTAATGGTTCTAGCTTTGTAAGCTTTGTAATACTGTTTGTAATTGGTGAAAGCAAGTCTATTGCTATAATTTTGTTTTTCTCAGCAAATTCCTTAACTGAATTTATTAGTTCTTCCGATACTATCGTATACAATACCACAACAGTCTGTCTACTCAGTACGTCTTCAAATATTTCATGCAATTCCTCATCCGACTTTACATGAGAAAATTTACGAATTTTATAATCAAGTGTCTCAAATTGAGCTACAGCAGCCTTGCATATATGTTCGGCTGTGTTTCCCAAGGAGTCTGATAAAATGAAAATATCTAAGCTATTCATATTTTCTCCTAAGAATAAAACATTTCTAAGTATAATCTAGTTACAATGCTTTCACAAAATACGCCTACTACCTTTAGTCCTTCAGGCAGCTCCTCGACCACCGGTAAAAAACCTACATCATTTTGTATAAGCTTTCCTGTTGCAATCGCAATGTTAACATCAGATTTAACATACAATACGTTTGGCATTTTTGTCATAATGTCTGATACTTGACCTTGTGTGCCTACTTTGTCAATCACCAAATTTTTTATCAGGTCTTTTTTTGTTACTACTCCTGCCAATAAATCGTCCTTGGTAAGTATGAAAAATTCCACATTCTCAGTAAACATAGTGTTTACTATATAGGATATGGAGCTTGCTGCATCAAATGTTCTAGCAACCATCATTACGTCGTCTACTGTTTGATAGTTGGGGTGAAATTCTGCAACGTACAATATAATCCCTTCTTTCCTAAAGATGACATTATTTCTATAAATTAAATTATTTTATAGGTGTTTATTGTTACAGGCTATATATTAATACAGTGATATATGTAAAGCTTGGAATTAAATCCAAGCTAATGATTTAAATTTTTGATTGCATATATAAAATATGAAATCAATTTCCTTAGAAACATAATATATTTTTTTGCTATAAAAGTCAAGGAATTGCACATCAATTTAATAATTTAAAGAGGTTTTACAAAAAATCGGTCTATTTTTTACAAATGAGCCGGTCGTCAATTTTTTCATATATTAACACATTTTGTAATATACCTGATAAATCTTGTTCGGTTTTCATATACAGCTTCACATAATTTTTTGTATGCCCTTCAAAATATTCTCCAGCTCTTTGCTCAAATAGTACCTGCTCAATTTTTCCAATCATATTGTTTTCAAAAGAGTCTCTATTTTGCTCATCAAGCTTTTTTAATATTTCAACTCTTGTATGCTTAATCTGCTCAGGTATCTGATTTGGCATATCGTGGGCTTTAGTGCCTGAACGTCTTGAAAATGGGAAGATGTGCATTTGGTATAATTTTATTTTTTTAAGATAGTCAAAGGTCTTATTAAATTCTTCTTCAGTTTCTCCGGGGAAACCTACTATCACATCTGTGGTTATGGCTGGATTGTCAAAATATTTTCTAATTTTATTAACTGACTCTTCATATTCCTCTGTGGTGTAGCGTCTATTCATCCTAGAAAGTGTTTCATCGCATCCACTTTGCAATGAAAGGTGAAAATGTGGGCAAAACTTTTCTATTTTTGTCAATTTTTCTAAAAAATTATCTGTGATTATTACCGGCTCAAGCGAACCTATTCTAATTCTTTTTATGCCGTCATTTTGTGCTATGCTTTCTATGACGTCAAGTAAATAATTTTCGTTGATATCATTTACATTTTCTTGCTCTTTAAGACTTTTTAATCTAAAATCTTTTCCGTAAGATGCAACGTGTATGCCTGTTAAAACTACTTCTTTATAATCATTTTTTGATAATTCTTCTATTTCTTTGAGTATGTCATCTTTTCTTCTACTTCTTACCTTGCCTCTTGTATATGGTATGATGCAGTATGAGCAATATCTGTCGCAACCGTCTTGTATTTTTAAAAAGGCTCTTTGGTTTTTGCTATGAGCCTTGGTGTCTAGGTTTTCAAACTCATTTTCGTCTTTTAAGCTGTTTACTTTTATGACTTTATCTGTTAGTTTAAGCTTTTTTACCTCTTGCAAAATTCCTTTTTTATTGCTTGTTCCCATCACAAGATTTACGTCCTCTATTTTAGCTACTTCATCCGGTGATATCTGACTATAGCAACCTATGACTACTACTAGGGAATTTTTATTTTGTTTTTTTGCACGTCTGATAATCTGTCTTGATTTTTTATCTGACATGGCTGTGACTGTGCAGGTGTTAATTATATACACATCAGCTTTTTCATCAAAATCTGTAAGTGTAAATCCATCTTCTATAAAAACTTCTTCAACTGCGTTGGTCTCATACTGATTGACCTTGCAGCCTAATGTATATGTGGCAAATGTCTTGTTTTGCATTTTTCTCCTAATCAAATAATCAAAATTATTTTAAAAAACTCTTAATACCAAAAAATCAAAATGGTTTTAAGAGTTTTTGTTTTATTTATACCTCGTTTTACCTTTACTTATTTTTATATGTTTCTTCTAGGCTGTTGTATATAGCTTTTTTCTGAGATATTGGGAGTGCATCGTAACTTCTAGCCTCGTCTATTATTTCAGATGTATATGCTCCACTTGATAAAGAACGCACTAAACTACCATCACTTGATAAATAAATTCTAAGTTTGCCTTCATATACCAAAAATCCAACGCTTGATGGTTCTTTTTGGTAAATATAGCTATTGTCTTTGTTTTGCATCAGCTCGTTGTACCAAGCTATGTTTTCTTCAACGTTATATAGTGAATTTGTTGAGTTATTTGAAACAGATGGAGTATTTTGAGTTTCGGCTTGCTTTTGTTGCTCTGCTAATTTCTCAGTTTCAGCTTGCTTTTGTTGCTCTTGTTTTCTTTGCTCCTCTAGCTTTTTAAAGCTTTCTTCTTCTTGTTTTAACTCTTCGGCTTTTCTCCTTGCTTCAGCATCTCTTTGTCTGTATAGTCTTTTTTTCTCATCAAGTGATAAGGCTTTATACTTTGCAAAGAAATCTTGTGCATAATTAGTATCTGACCTGAAGTGCACTTCGTAGTCAAAGGTACCATCACTTCTTAAATATATACTAGGGTCTTTGCCACATACGTCCATACGTCCACCATAAGGCACATTTTGATTGTAGACGCTTGTCGCTTTCTCGCTTTGTAATTCATTGTACCAAGCTTTGTTTTCAGTTTGCTGCTGTTCTTTTTGCTGATTAGTATCTTGTTTTTGTTCAGGCTTTTGTATTGGCTGAGCTTGGCTTGGTTTTTTATTGTTACCGGGTGTCCTAGTCACTACTGTGCCATTTTCGTACTCATCCCATGTATATTTAGGCATATCATTTAAATCTAAGTGCATTGATGGTAATACGGAGCAAGCTCCATAATCTCCTTCAAATTCAAAGGTCGCAAACCCATAACCTGCATTTGATGAAAAATTATGCAGCATATGTGCATTATGTCCGGGAGATTTTTTCCATTGGTTAAAGATTGCATCTTCTGTTGTGTTACCTGCGGCAAGATTTTCTCCGCCTTGTCCAATAAATTTTTCAGGACTACCATCAAGTCTTGAGTGAGAAAGTCCTAGACCTTTTTTAAGCCTTATAGCTGTTTCTATACATCTAACCTTTGCGTATTCGTCCATTTCTTTTGAATGTTTTACCTGAGAAAGTCCTTTTGATACTCTGTATTCATTCATTATTTCTATGAATTTATCTGAGTTGGATATGAATTTTCCTTTTATAGTTTCTCCTGTAATCGCTGTATATTCTTTATAATCCGCATTTTTAGGAACTTGGTTTATTTTCTTAGTGTTTTGTGCATTGTTAGCTACATTATTTACATTATTCTTACTATTTCCACTGCCTATAATAACTGACCTTGTGGAGCTATCCCACTGCACATCTCTATCAAAAGCCTCAGCGATAACTCTAAACGGAACCATTGTCCTGCCTGATGCTATTTCCGCAGGTGCATCTAAATTATAAGAGTTGCCGTTTTTGTAATAAATATATTGGTTAACTGGGAAAACCAAATTAACTCCTGTGGATGGCATCTGTACTATTGCCTGCCTGATATTTGGGTCCCAATTCACTTCAGCTCCAAGATTTTCAGAAATTACTCTTAGAGGCACCATGGTTCTACTATTTTTAATATAAGGTGCTACGTCTGAGTAAACTCTCGTGGCGTCTATCATCAGTGATATATTATTAGCAGCAGAGATATCACCTGTTTTTGCCAAAAGCATTGTCGCTGAAATCAATAATAAGCTAAGAACTTTTTTGCCATTTCTTTTCATTTCAAACCTCTGATTAAAAAAATTAATACTATTAAAAATTTTCATCATATTCGTGTATAAAAATTGCTGACGCAATCAGTCCTGCTGTTTCTGTACGAAGTATCCTGTTTCCTAGGCTTAATATTTCTAAATTTGCTTGTTTTAATTTTTCTATTTCGCTGTCATCAATTCCGCCTTCAGGACCGATTACTATGCCTAGGGATTTAACTGATGGAAACTGCTTTACATAATCTTTTATGCCTTTATTTTGTTCATTTTCATAAAAAACGACATTTTGTTGATTACTTTTCATGGTTTCCAGCATTTCGTCAAAGTTCATTGGATACTCAAGCTCCGGAATTATAAGCCTTTTTGACTGCATTGCCGCCTCTTTAATTATTGCGGCATATCTTTGCATTTTTGATGGATTTATTTCGTCTTTTACACATCTCGTCATTTTAACAGGTACTATTTTTTTTACTCCAATTTCTGTAAGTTTTTGTATTACATATTCCATCCTTGTACCTTTTGGTATGCCTTGGTATACTGTTATGTCAATACTTGTTTCTCTTTTTATGTCAAGCTTTTCTTCTATTGTTAGCTCAACGCAATCAGAATTTACAGTCTTGATTTTCATGATGTATTCTTCACCAAGTAAGTCCACTACCTCTACTAGCTCTCCGGCTCTTATTCGTAGCACATTTTTTAAATGGGAGATGTCCGTTTTATCTATTATTTTATTTATAGCATCTGCTTGTTCTTTTAAAAAAAATCTGTTCATATTTTTTCTCTTTTTATATTATAGGCTCTTAGCGTAGGCTTTAAGCTTATTTAGACCTTCCATGATTTCTTGTTCGCTAGCTGCGTAGCTTAGTCTTATATAATCTTCCTTGTAAAATCCACTTCCCGGCACAAAGGCTACTTTTTGTTTTTCTAAAATATCTTTGCAGAAAAATGCAGAGTAAGAGCCTTCAAATTTTATTTTGTCTTTAAGTGGTTCAATATTTATAAATGCGTAAAAAGCTCCCTGTGGCTTAACTATATCAAGTAGTCCCCATTTTTCAAAGTAGTCTACTATCATATCACGTCTTTTTTTGTACTGCTCAGCCATCATTTTTGTGTCTTCTTCACATTCTTTTAAGACTGATATTGCTGCCTGCTGAGATATTGTGCAAGCATGAGCTGTTGTATTTGATTGTATTGAGCCTATAGTTTTTCCCAGCTCTACTGTCGGTGCACAACAGTAGCCTACTCGCCAGCCGGTCATAGCTCCTGATTTACTAAGTCCGTTTACTACGATTGTGTTTTCAAATATTTCTTGACTAAGTGAGGCTGCACTTACAAAGTCAAAGTCATAGCACATTTTTTCGTAAATTTCATCGCTTAAAATTACTATGTCTTTTTTTGTCAAATAATCACACAATGCCATAAGCTCGTCTTTTGAAAAAACTGCACCGGTTGGATTATTAGGGTTTGTAATTATTGCCATTCTTGTCTTGTCAGTTATATATTTTTTAGCATCTTCCACTGTCATTTTAAATGAATTTTCTTTTTTTGTTTCCACAAAAACCGGCACTGCCCCAATCAATTTGGCCATCTCAGGATAACTAACCCAGCATGGTGTAGGGATAAGCACTTCATCGCCCGGATTTATACAGGTAAGCATAGAATTTAATAACGCTTGTTTTGCACCATTTGCTACTACTATTTGCTCAGGTGTATAGGTGAGGTCATGGTCCTTTTTCATCTTTTCAGCTATGGCTTTTTTTAGCTCCATGTTTCCGCTGGCTAAGTCATATCTTGTAATATTATTTTCTATTGCATCAATTGCTCTTTGCTTTGCCTTTTGTGGCGTATTAAAATCCGGCTCGCCCAAAGTCAGATTTGTGATTTTTTGCCCCTCTGCTTTCATTTGTTTTACCATTGCACCAAGCTGCAAGGTTATAGCCGGAGTTACGTTCTTAGCTTTTTCAGAAATAGGTATCATGTTTCCTCCTCGTGTTTAAAAGATATAAATTTTAAAAAGTTAGCTACAATTATATATTATTTTTAGTAGTTTTACAATTGCACGAAATATAAATTATTATTTGTTTTGTTGTAAATTTTTATTTTTGTGATATAATAAAAAGAGAAAAGTAAACCTTATCGGTTTGCTCCTACAGTCAATTTTTAAAATTTAAAAACCGTTGTAGTGCGAATACAGCGGTTTTTTTCTGCTTACTTTTTCTTTTCTTGAAAAAGGGCAATGATTTGTAGCATCAATTCTACTAGCATTATAACTGTTGTTATAACTTCATATTTTGACATACAACTCACCCCCAATCTTTTTTAGATTGGAGCAAACCTACTGTATTACTTTTCTCTTGGGCAATATTATATCATAAAATCTTTCCATTTAAAGTAATTAGTTAAAAAGCCTGCTCAATTATTATAAAATTGGCAGGCTTTTTTGATTTCTATTTATTTTTCTTTATCTTTTAAAAACTTTTCAGCTCTATTCAAAAATTCTTTTATTACTTTTATTCTTGCATATTTTTTATCGTTGCCCTCTACTAATATCCATGGAGCATATTGAACATTTGTGCGGTCTATCATTTCATTTTCCGCCTCTAGATATTTATCCCATTTGTCTCTATTTCTCCAGTCCTCTTCAGTGATTTTATACTGCTTGTCAACGTCATTTTCTCTGTCTTGAAATCTTTCAAGCTGTATGTCTTTATCAATTACTACGAAATACTTTAATATTAAACCTCCATGTTCATAAAATTGTTTTTCCATGTCAAGCATCTCGCCATAAGCTCTTTCCCATTCATTGTCAGATGCAAAGCCTTCTACTCTTTCAACCATTACTCTGCCATACCATGACCTGGAGAAAATCCCCATTTTGCCATCTTGGGGCATCCTATTGTAAAATCTCCAAAGATAGTTTCTAGCATTTTCCGATTCATCAGGTGCTGATATGGCGTGTACTGTGTAAAGTCTTGGGTCTACATATCTTATTAGTCTAGCTATTGCTCCGTCCTTGCCCGCCGCATCCATTCCTTCAAATACTAGCATTGTAGGGATATTTTCCTTGTGAAATCTTACTACAGTAGAGGCGACTTCTTTTTCCAAATCTTTTAATATTGCATCATATTCTTTATCGGATAATTTTTTTGTCAAATCCAAATCATTTAATGGTTTATTTTTCGCCTTATAATCTCTTTGGAACCTTACTCCATTTTCTCTGTGGGTCGATACTCGTTCTATGCCTTTTTCAATTTCTTCTAATGCAATCCCAAGTGTTTCTTTTGAGGCGTATTTTTCGTCTTCTGCATTTATTACGTGCCATTTAGCATAATCAGTATTTGTTTTTTCTATAATCTTTGAAAATTGAGCCTTGTAGGTATCATAATTTTTATTTTGCTCTTTATCATACATATCTATATAAAACGACTTTAAATCAGAGTTTTCCAGCGCCTCCATTCTAGATTTTTGTTCTTTTTGTGATACGTCAAGAAAATATTTTATTACCACTGTTTTGTCATCGTATAAAGCTTTTTCAAATGAATTAATAAATTCTATCTTTGTTTTTAACTCAGATTTACCCATTTCCAAATCGTTCATCAGGTCATAGTAAAAACTCCTGTCAAATATTTTCAAGTAGCCTTTTCTTGGTATTTTAATCCAAAAATCTCTTAAAAACGGGTATTTTCTTTCTTCGTCACTTTGATTGTTGAATACATCTACGTCAACAAATTTTCTGTTTAATTCTCTAACCAAATCATTTATCACATAGCCTCTGCCTGATGACTCCCAGCCTTCTACTATTATTAGTACCGGTATTTTAAGGCTTTCACAAATTCTTTGCATTCTCGCTAATCTAACACCAAGCTCAGACACTTTGAAGTCTTGATATTTCTCTTTTTCATAAGTGATTTTCTCATCTAACATTTAGCTACCTCCATATTAAACGATTGTGACGTTATTTGTTTATTTATTCCCAAAATTTGATAATATAAAAGTGTTATTTATTTTTTTATTCGTTAGTAAAGCAGGTATTCACTTAAGCTTTAGAAAATAAACTAACGTTACCGATTTATTCTATTTCCATCTGTTCTGAAGTAAAATGATTAGTTCGATATAATTGCCCTCTTGAAATTTGCTCAAAATATTTTTCTCTAGAATTTAATTCTGCTAATAAGATATCTCCATTTGAGTCCGCAATTATAATATTTTGTGATGAACCAATCTCAATTTCTCAATATTTCTATTAAAATCACTATCTCTCGCTAAAAATACACCTTTGTCATTGCTTATGCCTATACAAGAACAGTAATTATCAAATGTAAAAACGTACATTGATGATAAAAAAGCAAAAACATCCTCAAAATTTTCTCTTAATCCATCAGAAAACCCTTGTATTTCATATATAATCTCAGGATAATATTATATTTCATAGACATTATTTGCATAACTTAATTTTTCATCATTAACTAATTTATGTAAATCTATATTTTTACCATGAGAATAGAGTATGTCACCATACTTATATCCAGACTCTTTGTGACTTCCTCTCCATCTTGAATGATACATTCTGCACCTCCCAACATATAAAGTATCTAATAATAAAAAATTTATGTCAATAATCATTTTTGTTAAAATTATGCTATTATTTTTTATATTATTACTAGCTAATAGCAATAAATTATTAGTTATATTTTAATTTCAATATAAAAATTTAATAAAAAAATAATTTTCATTTTTGTTTGAAATTCTACTAAATTAGTGATTTTAATTATTTTAAAAATGTAGTATAATTTATAAAATTACATTCAAATAATTTCTAATCTTTGAGTATTGAATTCGAGGTAAAAATGGGATATTTAAACAAATATGAAAAGCAAATAAAAAAAGCTCAAGAAGTTTTGGCAACTTCAAATACTCTTCAAAAAAATAAAGCTCTAAAATTAGTTGCAAAAGCTCTTGAAAAAAATAAAGCTAAAATTGTAGCAGCTAACAAAATAGATATGGAGGATGCCGAAAAATCAGGTATGTCTAAAGGACTTTTAGACAGATTATACCTTGATGAAAAAAGAATTGACGGCATGATAGAGTCTATACAAACTATTATCTCCCTGCCTGACCCCATAGGCAAATCCGACTATACCGACACTTTGCCTAACGGTTTAAGATTAACTAGAATAACTGTACCAATTGGTATAATCGCAATAATATATGAGTCAAGACCGAATGTCACCGTAGATGCCTTTGCTCTAGCACTTAAATCCGGAAATGCAGTGATACTTAGAGGCTCATCAAACTCATTAAATTCAAATATTGCTATAGAAAATGCAATCATTGATGGCTTAGAAAAATCCGACATACCAACAGATGTAATCCATCTAGTTAAGGATACCGACAGAGACATCGTAAATGAAATAATAACATCAAATTATCTAGTAGACTTAGCAATACCAAGAGGCGGACATAGCCTAATACAAAGAGTAATAAAAGAGGCAACAATACCGACACTTCAAACAGGCGAAGGAAATAATCACGTCTATGTAGACGAAACAGCAGACCTTGATATGGCACTAAAAATAATAAAAAATGCAAAACTACAAAGAGTAGGCGTATGCAACGCAATAGAAAAAATCCTAGTCCATAAATCCGTAGCTGATGAGCTGCTCAAAAAACTCCAAAACGATACAAAAGACCAGCTTGAAATAAGGACAGATGAAAAAGCAAATAAAATCCTCCCAGATACAAAACAAATCCAAGAAGAAGAATGGGGTTTTGAATACCTTGACTACATTCTTGGTGTAAAAATAGTAGAAAATATTGACGATGCCATAGCCCACATAAACACCTACGGCACAAAACATTCTGAGGCAATAGTTACTAAGGATATCAACAATGCTTTATTATTCCAAAACAAAGTTGATGCAGCAGCAGTATATGTCAATGCCTCCACTAGATTTACAGACGGAGGAGAATTTGGTTTTGGCGGAGAAATGGGCATTTCCACACAAAAAATTCATGCAAGAGGTCCAATCGGCTTAAACGAATTGGTATCTAAAAAATATATTATTATTGGCAACGGACAAATAAGATAAATTGAGAGGCAAAAATGGAAAATAATACAGAAAAAAAATCAAAACAAGAATTAATCAATTCTGCCAAAAAAATTGTAATCAAAATCGGTTCTTCCACACTTACCAGTAAAGATGGCAAGGTTGATACAGAATTTTTGACTAATCTAAGAGACCAAGTAAAAGAGCTTATTGATATGGATAAAAAAGTTGTAATAGTATCCTCCGGTGCAAGGATGGCTGGAGTTTCTTCCATCAATAAGTGGTCAAGAAAAGAGGACATCAACTACAAGCAGGCACTTTGTGCAATAGGACAAGTAGAGCTGATGGGAGAATACAGAAGAATATTTTTGCAAGAAAATCTTCATGTCGCACAAATATTGCTCACAAAGGATGATTTAAAAGACCAAAAAAGAAATCTTAACATAAGAAACACCTTATTTACACTGATAGACGAAGGAGTAATACCGGTAATAAATGAAAACGACACCGTCAGCGTAGAAGAGATAAAAATCGGCGATAACGATATGCTGTCTGCCCATGTATCAGTCCTTTGGGGGGCAGATTTAGACATATTATTATCAGATATAGACGGCATATATGACAAAAACCCACATCAGTTTGAAGATGCTGTTTTATTTGACGATATCAATGACATTGTAAGCTTTGAAAGCAAAATTAGCATAGGTGAAAAAGGCTCATTCGGAACTGGCGGAATGCAAACAAAAATCGATGCAGCTAAAAAAGTTACTCAGTATGGCTGCAATCTAGTAATAACCAACGGAAAACATAAAGATGCAATAATAAATATTTTTAAAGGAACATCAAATTATACTTTAGTTAGAGGACTTTAGGAGTAAAGATGAAAAAAATAGGGATTATAGGCTCAGGTAATATGGGCAGTGCAATACTTTCAGGTATAATAAAATCAAATTTATACAAAAAAAACGAAATACTAATATCCGATAAAGACGAGAATTCATTAAAAAAAATAAAAGAACAATTTGACATTGATACCACGACAGATAATTTAGAAATAGCCAAAAATAGTGAGCTAATATTATTTGCAGTTAAACCTAATATAATAAAAAAGGTTTTAAATGAAATAAAAAATGCTGTTAATAAAAACCAAATTTTTGTTTCCATAGCAGTAGGTATAAAATTAGAAGATTTAATAGCTTCCCTTGGCTCAGAGGAATTAAAAATCGCAAGAGTAATGCCAAACACCCCTGCCCTTGTTGGCGAAGGAATGTCGGTAATAGCCTTTGGCAAAAATTTCAACGAAGAAGAAAAAAAATCAGTAGAAAATATTTTTGCAGCCGTAGGTAAAGTCATGACAATGGACGAAAGCTACCTTGATGCAGTAGGAGCTGTAAGCAGCAGCTCTCCTGCGTTTATATTTATGTTTATTGAGTCACTTGCAGATGCAGGAGTATTAGGAGGACTAAAAAGAGCTGACGCATACGAATTGGCAGCACAAACTATCCTAGGCAGTGCAAAATTATATTTGGACACAAAAACTCACCCAGCAGCACTAAAAGATGCGGTATGCTCCCCAGCAGGCACAACTATAGAGGGCGTAAAAGTGCTTGAAGAAAAAGGCTTTAGAGCCTCTGTAATAGATGCAGTAGACGCAGTAATAGAAAAATCTAAAAAGATTGCTGGAAAATAAAATATTTTTATATCATTTAAATTTAGATTTTTCTTTTTAACTATCCAAGAAAATAATCTAATGAAACTTGATTGCAATAAATTATAATTGTACTAAAATACAGCTATGGATTTTACAAAAATCTTATAGCTGTTTTTATTTTTATAATTTATACTAAATTACTTTGAAAATTGTAGCATACATATTAAAAAGAAATTTTCTCCTGTCTTTGGTTCTACTGCTGCGTACACATATATGTATTGTCTTATGTGATGGCATGGCACTGTTGGTCGGATTTACTCGTTACACCAACAATACTTTGGTTTGTTTATTCGTCCAAATCCTGCTTTGTCTTGAAACATTAGTCTTACTCTTTTATTAAAGATGAAAAATTTGAAACAATTAATTGTATTAAGCTAGGTCTATTTGGACCAATCGCAGGTATAGGTTATGCGTTATTTTGGTTTACAATCCTACCAATCGTTGCAGGTATCACATCTTCTCTTGCAATGGAGGGTAATGCTTTAGGTCCAATTATATTTTTCATTGTATATTTGGTAATATTCTTATGTAGAATACCTCTAGCAAATTTAGGTTACAAGTTAGGAGTTAAAGCTCTTGACTTTACCAATGAACAATCCGCAAAGATTTCAAGAGCTGCAACTATTCTCGGTGTGACTGTTATAGGCGGTCTTATTGCCAGCTACGTTAACATAGATGTCCTTTCTGAAATTACGACTGCTGCTGGTAATGTAGTAAAAATTCAAAGTGATTTGTTAGACAAAATAATTCCTAATTTTCTACCTGTTGTTTACACATTTTTAATGTATTACCTTTTGAAAAAAAAAATGCTAATCCAACAGTTTTAATTGGTGTTACATTTGTATTAGCTATTGTTTTTTCAGCACTAGGAATATTATAACAAAAATTTTAAAAGAGCCATGGAAAATAAATTCCACGGCTCTTTTTGTAATTCATTTTATAATTTTTTATTCTTCTGCAAATAATGGTGTAGATAAATATCTATCGCCTGAGTCAGGTAATATTACTACTATATTTTTGCCGGCATTTTCAGGTCTTTGAGCCAACTGAGTTGCTGCTTTTAGGGCTGCTCCTCCGGAAATACCTGTTAGAATTCCTTCTTTGTGAGAGAAGTCTCTGCCTTCTTTAAAGGCATCATCATTTTCTACTGTGATTATTTCATCATATACACTTGTGTCAAGTACCTCAGGTATAAATCCTGCACCTATGCCCTGTATTTTGTGAGAACCCGGTTGTCCTCCTGATAATACTGCACTATCTTTTGGTTCTACTGCTACTACTTTGATACTTGGATTTTTTTCTTTTAAAAATTTTCCTGTACCTGTAAGTGTGCCACCTGTACCAACAGTAGCTACAAAAATATCTATTTTTCCGTCCATCTGCTCCCATATTTCCGGTCCTGTAGTTTTTTTATGAGCTGCCGGATTTGCCGTGTTTACAAATTGCCCTAAAACAATAGAATTTTCTGTTTCTTTTTGGATTTCTTCAGCTTTTGCTATAGCACCTTTCATGCCTTTTGTACCTTCTGTCAAAACAAGCTGAGCTCCGTATGCCTTTAGCATATTACGTCTTTCTACACTCATCGTATCAGGTAATGTAAGGATTGCCTTGTAGCCTTTTGCTGCTGCTACCATTGCTAAGCCTATTCCAGTATTACCGCTTGTTGGCTCTATGATTGTGCCGCCTTGTTTTAATTTTCCGCTTTTTTCTGCGTCTTCAATCATTGATAGAGCTACTCTGTCTTTTACTGAGCCTGCCGGATTTAAATATTCAAGTTTTACAAATATTTTTCCTGCATTTTCTCCTAGATTTTCTGTATATCTATGGCTTTCAAGTATTGGTGTTTTACCTACTAATTCTAGTGCACTTTGTTTAATATCTGACATAATTTCACCTTTTTATTATAAATAGTTTAACATTAATTAACATTTGTCAATAGCTACAATAAATGTTTGCTAAGCTTTATAATTTTTACACACCTGAGTTAAATTAATTTCAGGTATATTGCTTGACACTTTTGAATTTTCCGGTACTGACTCTGTCACGAAAGTATTACCTGCAATTACAGAATTTTTACCTATAATCGTATTTCCGCCAAGTATGGTTGCATTGGCATATATCACTACATAATCTTCAATGGTAGGGTGTCTTTTTATACCTGACAGTGCCTGCCCTTTCATTGTAGATAATGCACCTAGTGTAACCCCTTGATATATTTTTACATGGTCTCCGATTATTGTTGTTTCTCCAATTACAATACCTGTGCCATGGTCTATGGCTATATATTCACCTATTTGAGCACCTGGATTTATGTCTATTCCTGTCTTGCTATGAGCGTGCTCTGTCATTATTCTTGGAATATAAGGAACATCTAATTTATACAAAATATGTGCCAATCTGTATACAAATAGTGCATAAATTCCTGGGTAAGAAAATATTACATCTTCCTTGCTCCCTGCGGCAGGGTCTCCATCCAACATAGCCTCAACATCTTTAAAAATCGTATTTTGTATTCTTGGGATTTGCTCTATAAACTGTGATGCTATTTTTTCTGCCTCACTGTCTATATTTGTTAAATTTTCACCTCTTTTTGCAAACATGAAAGCTACTCTGATTTGTTTGAATAGTTTTTCATATACATTTGACAAAACAAGAGAGGCAAAGTGGTTTAGATTTATATATGCCGTATTTTCACTACCGAAAAAACCGGGGAAAATTATTCTCCTTGACTCATTTATTATATCTATAACTTCTGACCTTTTAGGGAATTTTTGACCTATTTCTATTTCAAAAATCCCTTGTTTTTTGTAGTTTTCTTCCAGTTGATTGGCTACAACTGCAATTTGACCTTTAATATCCATTTTTACTCCCAAGTTAAAGTTATTTTTTTTATATACCCAAATATTATATATACATTCTTTTAGTATAAAATTTATTAAAAAATCATAATGATTGAAAACGCATTAGTTGTAATATTAAGTAGTTATTATTTAAAGCTCTAGTAAAGGTAGTACATGCCTTTTGCTAGAGCTTTTATATAAAATTTATATCATTATATTTGTACTAATTCATATTTAATTTCTCCGACACCAATTTTTTCTGCATGGGTTAAGCAGCTCATCCAATCTGTGTCGGGGAAGATATTTTTGAAATGGTCATGTAAATCCCGTTTACTTTCACCCAGTGCACTGTTTGGTATAGGGGTCGCCTTATTTACCAAATCTGCACACGCCATGTCAAGTGCTACCGGGTCAAAGAAGGCAAGCATACCGATATCCGGCACTATTGCCGCATCATTTTCTGCATGACAATCACAATATGGTGATACATTATTGATAATATTTATATGAAAGCTTGGTCTATTTTGTAATACTGCTAGAGAGTATTCTGCCATTTTTTCATTTAGTAAAAGGTTGCTGCTGTCATTTTTTGGTGAAATAGCATCAAAGTTACAGCTACCTATACATCGTCCGCAGCCTACGCATTTATCTTGATTAATTTCAGCCTTTTTCTCAGGTGCAGGAAAAGAAATCGCACCAAAGGCACAATTTTTAAAGCACATTCTACATCGCACACAATATTTTGTTTTTACTACAGGCTTGCCTGAATAGTGCATCTCCATTTTACCGGCTCTTGAGCCACAACCCATGCCTATATTTTTTATAGCTCCGCCAAATCCGGCAGACTCATGTCCTTTAAAGTGATTTAAAGAAATAACTATATCTGCATCCATTACAGCTGTACCTATTTTAGCCTCTTTGATATGCTTGATATTTTCTCCTGATATTTTTACATAAGTTTCGTCTGTGCCTTTTAGCCCGTCTGCTATTATCATTTGACAGCCTGTAGATAATGGACTGAATCCATTTTCCTGAGCAGACTCTAAATGTTCTAGTGCATTTTTACGTCTACCTACATAAAGTGTGTTACAATCAGTCAAAAACGGATTGCCTCCAAGTGCTTTTACTTCGTCTGCTACCACCTTGGCAAAATTCGGTCTTAAAAATGCTAAATTTCCCGGCTCTCCAAAGTGTATTTTTATGGCTGCAAATTTTTTATTGAAATCTATATCTTCAATCCCTGCTTTTTTTATGAGTCTTAATAGCTTTTGGGGGACATTTTCATTGAGCGATGTTCTAAAATCAGTAAAATAGACCTTTGACATTTATTCCTCCCATTGATGCCTATGTGTTTAAATTTTATAAATAAAACTTTTTCCAATATTTGAGTTAAATTATATCATATAAATTTATTTTATGCCTTAGTTTTTATCTTTCAAGCTACACAGGAGTATATTGTATCCGATATCTTTTCAGTTCCTAACATTTATGTCGGATACTCTAAAGTGGCATTTGTGATGGACTATCTTTCCTCTTTCCCATTAACGCTCCTCAGTATCATGGGCGGTGGCATGACTGTCTTACTGCGGCTTTGGATACTGGAAAACCAACGAGTGATGCAATTGGAAAAAATCAGATTGCAGTCTGAAATAGAACATCTGAAAGAACAAATT
>QWCK01004788.1_pt1 | contig 21249 bp, 16 predicted proteins | sample 1972571 | NCBI WGS metagenome assembly QWCK01 (sample SAMN09866710, study PRJNA288562) | Human gut metagenome isolate term2_stool, whole genome shotgun sequencing... | isolation source: gut | host: Homo sapiens | place: USA: California | reverse complement strand
GCTGCCAAAGAGCCAGACACACAGCGATACGCACCCTGCTTGTCAGAGCCATCGTATCGCAACGCCGCTGGAGTAATTTCACCGGGCTTGCCCTCTCAGGCGCTGACGCGCCAGCTCCCCCAAAGTGGGAGCCCTTGGAAAAGAGGTGTCGTTTTGCTGAGATTGATTGAAGTTTGATGGAAAGCGTACCAGACTGCCAATGCCTCTCCTGACAGGAGAGGTGTCATCAAGCGAAGCGATGATGACGGAGAGGTTCTTCATCAGAGAGGAGGTCTACGATGTACGAGGCACTGTTAAAGGCCACGCCTGAATATCAGAAGATCGCTGCCAGCCTGGCTGCACCGGGCCCGGCAGCCCTGTTTGGCCTGCCCCCGGCGGGCCGCGCCCTGCTGTACGCCGCCCTGCAAAAAGACCTGGGCCGGGTGCTCTGCATCGTGACCCCGGGCGAGGCCGAGGCCACCCACTTTGCGGAAGACCTCAAGGCCCTGGGCCTGACGGCAGCGGTCTTCCCGCCCCGGGATTTCATGCTCCGCCCCGTGGAGGGTGCGGGCCGCGAGTACGAGTACCGCCGTCTTTCTGTATTGGGCCAGCTGGCGGGCGGGCGGCTGAATGCCGTCTGTGTCCCCGCCGAGGCCCTGCTGCAATACACCGTCCCCCGGGACGAATTTTTAAAGAATACCCTCACCCTCAAGCCCGGCATGGTCTACAACCGGGAGGCACTGGTGGAGCGGCTGTTTGCCGCCGGGTATGTCCGCCGCAGCCAGGTGGATGGCCCGGGCCAGTTCAGCGTCCGGGGCGACATTGTGGACATCTACGCGCCGGACATGCGCCAACCCGCCCGTGTGGAGTACTGGGATGACGAGATCGACTCGCTGGCATCGTTCGACCTGCTCACCCAGCGCCGGGACGGCTCGCTGGAAAAGATCTATCTCTCCCCCGCCCGCGAGGTGCTGTTCGGCAACACGGTACAGACGGCGGAGGCCCTCCGCGACGCCTGGAAAAAGGCCCGCGGCAAACACCGGGCAGCGCTGGAAAAGGCCATGGAGGCCGATCTGGCCCAGCTGGATTCTGGCCTGATGCCCGAGGCCATGGACAAATACTACGGCCTGCGGTACGCTGTCCCCGCCACCCTGCTGGACCACCTCACCGGCCCCATCTTTGTGCTGGATGAGGTAGGCGGCATCCGGGATGCTCAGAAAGCCACCGAGTTCCGCCGGGGCGAAGAGCTCACCGGCCTGCTGGAAGAGGGCGTCATCTGCCCCGGGCTGGATGTGCTCTACCAGACCATGGACGACCTGGCCATTGCCGCCCAAAAACAGAGCACCCTGCTGTGCGAGAACTTCCTGCGCGGCATGAACGAGTTCAAGCTGAAAGACCTCATCAACACGGAGGCTTTCGCGGCCCCCAACTGGGGCGGCGACCTGGCCTCCCTGCGGGAAGATCTGGACCCGCTGGTGGAGCAGGGCTATGCCATCGCGCTGTTCGCAGGCACCCCCAAGGGCGCTGCCGCCCTCACCCGGGACCTGGCCGACAAAGGCTACGCGGTCAGCATGAGCCGGGACGTCCGCCCTGCCAAAGGGCTGGTGCAGATCCTGCCCGGCCACCTGACGGCCGGGTGCACGTTTCCCTTTGCCCATGTGGCGGTCCTCTCTTCCCGCCGCCATGGTCTGGATGAAGCCAGCGAGGCCGCCAAGAAACGCAAAAAGAACAAAAACGCCCTGTCCAGCCTTTCGGACATCAAGCCCGGCGATTATGTGGTGCACCAGAGCCACGGCATCGGCATGTACGCAGGCATCCAGCGGCTGGAAGTGCAGGGTGCCACCAAAGATTACCTCAAAGTGCAGTATTCCGGCTCCGACGTGCTGTATGTGCCCGTCACCCAGCTGGACCTGCTTTCCCGCTACACCGCCCCCGGCGATGAAGAAAAAGTCAAGCTGGCCAAGCTGGGCGGTGCCGAGTGGCAGCGCACCCGCGCCAAGGTCAAAAAGGCCACCGAGGAGATGGCCCAGGAGCTCATTGAGCTCTACGCCCGCCGCCGACAGGCACAGGGCTACGCGTTCCCGCCGGACGGCGACTGGCAGAGCGATTTTGAGACCCGCTTTGAGTACGACGAGACCGACGACCAGCTCAACGCCACGGCGGAGATCAAAAAGGATATGGAAAAAACCTACCCCATGGATCGCCTGCTCTGCGGCGACGTGGGCGTGGGCAAAACGGAAGTGGCCCTGCGGGCCGCGTTCAAGTGCGTCATGGGCGGCAAACAGTGCGCCATTCTGGCCCCCACCACCCTGCTGGCCTGGCAGCACTACAACACCATCCTCTCCCGAATGGAGGCGTTCCCGGTCAAAGTGGAGATGATGTCCCGCTTCCGCACCGCCAAGCAGCAGAAAGAGACCCTGCGGGGCCTGCAGGCCGGCAGTGTGGACATCGTGGTGGGCACCCACCGCCTCCTCTCCAAGGACGTCCGCTTCCACGACCTGGGCCTTGTCATCATTGATGAGGAGCAGCGGTTCGGCGTCAAACACAAGGAGAAGCTGAAAGAAAACTTCATCGGGGTGGATATGCTCACCCTCTCGGCCACACCGATCCCCCGCACCCTGAACATGGCCATGAGCGGCATCCGCGACCTCTCCACCATTGAGCAGCCGCCCTTTGAGCGCCAACCCGTGGAGACATTCGTCCTCGAGTACAATGATGTCATCCTGGCCGAGGCCATGAAGAAAGAGCTGGCCCGGGGCGGGCAGGTCTACTATCTGCACAACCGGGTGGACAACATTGAGTCCACCGCCGCCCATGTCAGCCAGATGGTGCCCGGCGCCCGGGTGGGCATCGCCCACGGCAAGATGACCGAGGACGAGCTCAACCCCGTCTGGCAGCACCTGCTCAACGGCGAGATCGACATCCTCGTCTGCACCACCCTCATTGAAACAGGCATCGACGTGCGCAACTGCAACACCCTCATCATTGAGGATGCCGACCGGATGGGCCTGGCCCAGCTGTACCAGATAAGAGGCCGCGTGGGCCGTTCCGGCCGCAAGGCCTACGCCTACTTCACGTTCCGCCGGGACAAGACCCTCTCGGACATTGCTCAGAAGCGGCTCTCCGCCATCCGGGAGTTCACCGCGTTCGGCTCCGGTTTCCGCATCGCCATGCGCGATCTGCAAATTCGCGGTGCGGGCAGCCTGCTGGGCCACAGCCAGCACGGCCACATGGAGGCCGTGGGCTATGACCTCTATGTCAAGATGCTGAATCAGGCCATCGCCCGGGCCAAAGGCGAACCGCTCCAGCGGGATAAGAGCGAGTGCCTTGTGGACCTGCGGGTGGACGCGTTCATCCCCGAAAAGTATATCGCGGATGGGCCGGGCCGCATCGAAGCCTACAAACGCATTGCCGCCATCCAGACCCCCGAGGACGCCGCCGATGTGCTGGACGAGCTCATCGACCGCTACGGCGACCCGCCTCCCTCGGTCAGCGATCTGGTCAATGTCTCCCTCGTCCGGGTGCAGGCCGCCGCCGTGGGCGTGTACGAGGTCACCCAGAAGAAAGACACCCTGCTGCTGCAGGTGGAGGAGCTGGACCTTGGCATGATCCGGGGCCTGCTCATCGCGTTCAACGGCCGGGTCACGGCAGGGGCCGGGGCCAAGCCCTATCTCTCTGTCACCCTCCAACCCGACGAAAAGCCGCTGGAGCTGCTGCAAAGGATCCTCAAGGCCATGGGCGAGATTTTAAACGAGCCCAAGCCTGTGAAAAACCAAAAATAAATTTCAGGAGCAACCAACTATGAAACAGAAACTTCTTGCACTGGTCTGCGCGCTGGCCCTGGTGGTCAGCCTGGCAGGCTGTGTCATCTCCACCCCGGACACCGTGGGTTCCCTCGGCGATTACGAGATCTCCTCCGGCCTGTATCTGCTGGCCCAGTACGACGCCTACCAGAAAGCCGCCGACCTCGCTTCCTCCGAGCAGGACGCCGCCAACGTGAAAGCTTTTTTGAAGCAGACCATCACCGTGGACAGCGACAGCGGCGAGACGGCCACCGTCAGCGATTATGTCGCCCGGAAAACGCTGGAGAACCTGCAGACCTACGCCGCCACTGAGCTGCGCTTTGACGAGTTGGGCGGCCAGCTGACCGCCGAAGAGGAACAGCAGGCCGACAGCTACGCCCAGCAGCTGATGGACCAGTACGGCGATACCTACAAGGCCAACGGCATCGGGCTGGAGACCGTGCAGCACTTTGAGCGCATCCTGCTCAAGAGCAACGACCTGCTGACCCTCGTTTATGGCAACGGCGGCGAGACCCCCGTCTCGGACGCCGACCTGACGGAGCATCTGGAAAACAACATGGTGGAACTGGCTTATTACGTTGTCCCGCTCTACAACACCAGCACCTATGCCTTTGCGGATGACGACCAGAAAGCCCAGATGCTCTCTCTGGCACAGACCGCAGTGGACACTTATACCGCCAATGCCCCCACCGACAACACGGACCTGCAGCTGTCCACGTTCACTCAGGCTGTCTCTTCCGCCCTGCCGGACATCTACGCCGTGCTGGGCAGCACCCCCTCCGACACCAATGTTCAGACCGAGCTGCTGGGCTCCTCCACGCTGGACTCCACGTTCACCCAGAGCGGTTCCGCCGATACCATCCGGAACCTTGCCTACGGGCAGGCGGCCGCCGTGCAGTATTCCAGCTATGCCATGATGCTGGCCCTGCGAGTGGACCCGCTGAGCGTTGCCTCGCTGGACGACCTGCGGGATCAGGTCATCACCGACATGAAGACCAGTGAGCTGAAGACCGCACTGAGTGATTCCGGTGCCTCCCTGGAGAACCACCTCGACACCTCGGCCATGAACAAACTGCCCATGACCAAGATCGTCAACAAATAAGTTTCGTAAAAGCACAACAGCGCCCTGCCCGGAGAAGCTTCTCCAGAGCAGGGCGCTGTTTTTACTCTCTTATTTTGCAGTCACCTTTGCAAACTCCGCCGCCAGCGCCGCATTGCAGGAGCGGACGGCAGCGGCCTCCGGCTTGAGGGCCGCGCGGTCGTAGGTAAACAGGCCGTTCACCTCGTCCTCCACGTCGGTCAGCTGGGTGTACACCAGCGCCGAGAGGCCCCGCCCCAGCTGGGGCAGAATGGTCTTCCATTGCAGCATTTTATAGCGTTTGGTCAGGTCGGCTTTGTCTTTGGCGGTGCCGTAGCCGTAGGTCTTGCCGGGCGGCTCGTGGCCGGGCATGGGCCAGGCAATGCCGCCGTACTCGCTCAGGGCCACCGTCCGCCCGCCGGGCCGGATGCGGAGCGGGTAGAAGTAATTGTGGCGGGAGTCCACATCTCCCCCGCCCTGGTCGTACCAGCCGCTGGCTTCGTCGATCAGGCGGGTGTCATCCAGCGCCCGGAGGGCCGCCGTGGCGGCGCGGGCATCAAACTGCCCCCACCCCTCGTTGAACGGCACCCAGCACCCGATGCAGGGGTGGCACCGCAGAGCCTCTACCGTGGCTTTTAATTCGGTCTGATAACTTTCCCGGCTGGCTTCCGTCTCGCGCCCCAGCAGCCCCCACAGGGGCTTTGCGTCGGGTGTATGGCGGAGCAGGGGCAGCAGGGCGTTGGTCAGGTAGGTGACGTACCACTGGTTCATCTTCCCGCCGCCGTTTACCATATCCTGCCAGACGATGAGGCCCAGCTTATCGCAGTGGTAGTACCACCGCTGCGGCTCGATCTTGGCGTGCTTGCGCAGCAGGTTGAAGCCCAGCTCCTTGACCTGCTCCAGCTCGTGCACCACCGCCGCGTCCGAGGGCGGGGTATACAGCCCCTCCGGCCAGTAGCCCTGGTCCAGCAGGCCGTTGAGGAGGATGGGCTTTCCGTTGAGGCAGAAGCGCAGGATGCCTTTCGCGTCCGGCTCACAGCTCCATTTGCGGAGGGCAAAATAACTGTGCACGGTATCAAAACCGTCTTCGTCCCCCTGGGTGGTACCCACGGTCAGGTCGTAGAGGAACGGGCTGTCCGGACTCCACGGAAAGAAATGTTTCTCCGGGATGTTCAGCGTCACCTCGCCGTCCTGGTCGGCCTCGTCGCCGCCCCAGTCCTCGGCAATGGTCACGCCCCCGGCCCGCACCACAGCCCAGAGGTTTTTTGCCCCGCCGGGCTGGGCCGTGTGGGCTTTTACCGTCACGGTCCGGGCATCGTAGTCCGGGGTGACCGTCAGCTCCGTAATGTAATTGTCCGGCACCCGCTCCAGCCAGACGGTCTGCCAGATGCCGCTCTGGGCATGGTAGAACATCCCGCCGGGGGTCAGGGTCTGCTTGCCCCGGGCCTGGGTGCCATTCCCGGTGGGGTCCTGCACGGCCACCCAGAGGGTGTTGCGGCCCGGCCGCAAAGAATCGGTGATGTCCAGCGTAAAGGGCCAGTAGCCGCCCCTGTGGCCGCCGGCCAGATGGCCGTTGACCTCCACGGCGCAGGCGTAGTCCACCGCTCCGAAGTGGAGCAGCACCCGTCCGCCCTGCCCCGCCGGGGGCGTAAAGCCGCGGTGGTAGTGGAGCCACTCCCCGGGCTGCAGCGTCCGCCCCACTCCGGAAGCCGGAGCCTCGGGCGAGTAGGGCACCCGGATGGTCCCATCCCACGCCGTGGGGAACTGTGCCGCCTTGGTAAACGCGTATTGCCACGGGCCGTTCAGGGACTCAAAGCTGTCCCGCCGCAGCGCCGGGCGGGGGTATTCGGAAAGTGGGTGCTGCATTTTGCCCTCCTGTTTCCTCTATTGGGCTCCCCTGATAAGAAAGACTCCCTCCGGCCGGAGGGAGATGTCGCGCTAGCGACAAAGGGAGGACGGCCGGACGCGCCAAAGCGCGGCCTGAGAGGTTTTATTTTGGATCAAAGCGTTTGCAGTTACTTGCGGTATGCTGCCGCCAGCTTTTCGAGGGCGGGCAGGCTCCGCTTGACTTTCTCGGTGTCGATGCAGTAGGCAAAGCGCACATAGCCCTTGACACCAAACGTATCGCTGGGCACCAGCAACAGGTCAAACTCCCGGGCTTTCATGCAGAACGCGTTGGCGTCTTCTTCCAGCGCCTTGGGGAAGATGTAGAACGTGCCGCCGGGGCGCTCCACCTCAAAGCCCAGCTCGGTGAGTTTGTCGTACAGCAGGTTCCTGTTGGTCTCGTAGACAGAGAGGTCGCTGGTGGCATCCAGGCAGCGGCTGACGGCTTTCTGGATGATGCTGGGCGGGCAGTTGTGGCCCGTAAAGCGGGAGATCTGGGCCAGAATATCCACCAGGATGTCCGCCCCCTCGCAGGCCGGGTTGACCGCCACATAGCCCAGACGCTCGCCGGGCAGGCTCAGCGTCTTGGAGAACGAGAGGCAGGTCAGGGTGTGGGGGTAGAATGCCGCCGGGTAAGGCACGGTCTTGCCGTCAAAAACGATGTCCCGGTAAGGCTCGTCGCTGACGAGGAAGATGTTGTGGCCGTACTCCTTGCTCTTGGCGGTCAGGATCTCGGCCAGCCGGGTCAGGGTCTCCGCCGAGTAAACCACGCCCGTGGGGTTGTTGGGGGTATTGATGAGGATGCAGGTGACATTCTCGGTCAGCATCTCCTCAAAGGCGTCCAGATTGGGCTGGAACGTGGGCGGCTGGGGTGGCACCACTTTCAGCACGGCACCCGTTCCCCGGACGTAGGGCCCGTACTCCGAAAAATAGGGTGCGAACGTCAGCACCTCGTCGCCGGGCTTGGTTACGGCGCGGATGGCGTGGGCAATGGCGCCCGCGGCACCCGTGGTGGGGAAAATATGCTTCTGCTCATAGGGCAGGCCGAACGTTTTGGCCAGATGGGCTGCCGCGGCGGTGCGGAACCCCGGGTCGCCCTGGCTGGGGCAGTAGCCGTGGAGGGCAATGGGCTCCTCCGTGGCCAGCAGGTCCTGCATGGCCGCCGTAAACCGCGGCGGGCAGGGCACGCTGGGGTTGCCCAGCGAGTAGTCAAACACGTTCTCATAGCCGATCTCGGCAGCCCGCTGTTTGCCGTACATAAAGGTCTCACGGATCACGCTCTTATGGGCCAGCATCGCGCGGTAGGTTTCGTTCAGCATTATCATTCCCCTCTCGCTTTTCGGATCTCTTTTATTTCTTGTCCGGCAGTGCAGACGCATAGCTCTGCTCTACCTTGACGACGCAGCAGTATTTCGGGTCCTGCTCTTTGACGAACTGGCACATCTTTGCCAGCATCTGGTCGATGTCCCCGGTGTATCCCGCCGGGAACACCAGATCAAACAGAACATTGGTGTGGCTGTCCCCCGGCACGATCCGCAGATCGTGGATGGAGAGCTGCGGGTCCAGCTGGCGGGCATGTTCCTGCAAACGGGCCCTCAGCACCCCCACCGACGCGTCCGCCGTGACGATGGGGTCGTAATGGATGGTGACCTGCAGCCGGTCTTTTTTGAGAAAGTCGTTCTCGATGTTGTCGATGACGTCATGGGCCGTCAGCGGGTCGGTCTCGGCCGGGAACTCCACATGCAGGGAGGCGAACTGGTGCCCGGGGCCGTAATCGTGGACCATGAGGTCATGCATGCCCAGTACCCCGGGATAGCTCATGACGGTCCGCTCAATGTGCTCCACCAGCTCGGGGCTGGGGCTCTCGCCCAGCAGCGGGCTCAGGGTATCCATCACCAGGCCCCATCCGGACCAGAGGATGAACGCCGCCACGCCCACGCCCATAATGCCATCCATGATGCCGTAGCCCGTCAGGCTGCACAGGATGGTGGAAAGGAGGACCGCTCCGGTGGTCAGCACATCGTTGCGGCTGTCGGCGGCGGTAGCCATCAGGGTCTCCGAGTTGATCTTTTTGCCCACGGCGCGGTTGAAGCCGCTCAGCCAGAGCTTGACGAGGATGGACGCCGCCAGCACCCCGATGCTGAGCCAGCTGAACACCACCGGCGTGGGGTGGAGTACTTTCAGAGCCGATTCTTTCAGCAGCGAGAGGCCGATGGCCAGAATGGTGACGCTGACCACGAGGCCCGCCAGATACTCGTACCGGGCGTGGCCGTAGGGGTGCTCCGCATCCGGGGCCTTGGCCGCCAGCCGGAAGCCAATGAGGCTGACCACATTGGACGAGGCATCCGACAGGTTGTTCAGGGCGTCCGCCATGATGGCGATGGAGCCAAACAGGGTGCCTGCCAGCAGCTTGCCGATACAGAGCAGGATATTGCAGGCCATGCCCACCAGACTGGCCAGATTGCCGTAGGCCGTGCGGACAGCGGCGTCTTTCACATCATCCGGGCGCTTGATGAAGCAGCGGATCAGAAATTGAGTCATAGTGTACCTCCCGGCTGCCGCGGCAGCCACGTCTTGTTCAGTATAGCACAGCACTTCACGGTTTTAAAGTGTTTTTGTGAATTTTCTTCTCCTTAAGCCAGATCCCCCAGATAACAATCCCCCCGGCGGGGCGGGAATGCCTCACCGGGGGGTGGAAGTTTCTGGTTTCAGGGGGGCTCAGACCTGCTTGGCCGAGGGCTTGCTCAGATCGAGGCTGCGGACGATCTTGCGGACGGGCAGGATGCTCTTGGCGTTCATCGAGAGCTCGTCCACGCCCATGCGGAGGAATGTTTCGGTCAGGGCGGTGTCCGCGCCCAGCTCGCCGCAGATGCCCACCCAGATATTGTGGCGGTGACCGGCGTCAATGGTCATCTTGATGGCCTTGAGCACGGCGGGGTGATGCGGGTCAAAGAACGGCTCCAGCTTTGCGTTCTGGCGGTCCAGCGCGCAGGTGTACTGGGTGAGGTCGTTGGTGCCGATGGAGAAGAAATCGCACTCCTCGGCCAGATCGTCCGCAATGAGGACGGCGGCGGGGGTCTCGATCATGGTACCCACTTCGAGGTTCTGGTCAAACTTGACGCCCTCGGCGGTGAGCTCCGCGCGGCACTCGTTCAGCACGGCCTTGGCGTCCTGCAGCTCCCGCAGGCTGGTGATCATGGGGAACATGATGCTCATGTTGCCGTAAGCGGAAGCCCGCAGCAAGGCCCGCAGCTGGGTCTTGAAGAAGTCTTTCCGGGTCAGGCAGATGCGGATGGCGCGGTAGCCCAGAGCGGGGTTGTCCTCGTGGTCCAGCTGCATATAGTCCACGGTCTTGTCCGCGCCGATGTCACAGGTGCGGACGACTACCTTCTTGGGGGCCAGGCTCTCCACCACCTGCTTGTACGCCTCAAACTGGTAATCCTCGGTGGGATAGTCCTTGCAGTTGAGGTAGACGAATTCTGTCCGGAACAGGCCGACGCCGCCGGCGTCGTTCTGCTGCACGGCACCCACATCGCCCATGCCGCCGATGTTTGCATACACGTTGATGGTCTTGCCGTCCAGCGTGGTGTTGGGCTTGCCCTTGAGCTCCTGCAGCAGGACCTGCTTTTTCTGATCCTCTTTCTGGCGGGCGCGGAGGCTCTGGAGCAGGTCGGGGGTGGGGTCCACATACACGCAGGCGTTGTAGCCGTCCACCACGGCCATCTTGCCGTCCCAGTCGTCCTGGATATCCTTGCACTGGATCAGGGCAGGGATGTTCATGCTGCGGGCCAGGATGGCCGTGTGGCTGTTGGAGCTGCCCTCCCGGGTGATGAAGCCCAGCAGCAGGCTCTTGTCCATCCGGACCGTCTCCGAGGGGGCCAGGTCGTCCGCCACAAGGATACTGGGCTCGGTGCCCTGCAGGCTGGCGTTGTCCACCCCCTGCAAAATATCCAGCATGGCCTGCGCGATGTCGATGACATCGGCGCTGCGGGCCTGCAGATAGGGGTCGTCCATGGCGGCAAACACGGCGGCCTGGTTGTCGCCTGCCGTCTTGACGGCATACTCGGCGCAGCGGCGCTGGCCGTTGATGATCTCCTTGATGGCGTCCACGAAGTCGTCATCATCCAGCATCATGGCGTGGATGTTGAACACCTCGGCGATGTCCTCGCCTGCCTCGGCAAGGGCTTTCTCGTACAGGGCGGTCTGCTGGTCGATAGCCTTGGCCCGGGCGTCCTCAAAACGCTCGATCTCCGCGGCGGTGTCGGCCACTTCGGCCACCGAGATGGTCGTGTTCTTTTTCTTGTAGAGTTTCAGCTTGCCAATGGCAATGCCGTTCAGAATGCTTTTACCGGTACCCACCTGCATCGTTCATTTCTCCTTATCACTCAAATCTCTTGCGTCTGGGAACGAAAAAGCCCCCGCAGTCTCCCGCGAGGGCTTCTCATCACGACATTACGCGCGATCAGACGTTCTCGCTCAGGAACTTCTGGATCGCCTCTGCGGCAGCGGCCTCATCGTCGCCCTCCACTTTTACGGTAACGGTATCGCCCTGCTTGACGCCCATGCCCATCAGAGCCATCAGCTTGCGCAGGTCGCAGGTCTTGCCGCCCTTTTCAAGGGTGGCGGTGCTTGCGTAGCCCTTGACCAGCTTCACGAGCAGGCCGGCGGGACGTGCGTGGATGCCGCATGCATCCTTAACGGTATACTGGAATTCTTTCATAATCATTTTCTCCTTACTCATCCATCCACGGAACGGGCCAGCCGCGCGGCCCCGTCTGCAATAAAAACCCTGGTTTATTGCGGGATGTTACTACTCCTATTATAAACCTTAGTCGTTCTTTTTGCACCCTTTCATATTGCCGATTTTTCCGCGAAAATTTTGGTATAATTGAACATAATCTTTTATCAAAAGTACCATCATTGCACAATTTTCTGCTTTTGGGAAAGACTTTTGTTCACTTTCCCACTCACTCGACAGGGTACCCCTCGGCGTCCAGCGGAAGGTCCGTATAGCGGGCCGCTTCCGGCAGAGGCGTCTCGGGCTCGCCGGAGGTCTGCTGGCTCTGCCCGGAGGCGTTCAGCTCCTCGTCATGGCGCTCGCCCCAGTCCCCGCTGAAATCCTCGCCCGAGGTCTCCATGGCCTGCCCGGAGGCGCCGAGCTCCTCGTCATGGCGCTCGCCCCAATCGCCGCTGAAATCTTCCCCTGAGACTTCCGTGGCCTCCTGCATGGCCATAGCGGTCTGGGCGTCTTTCAGGCCGGTGACGACGCCGGAGGGCTTCTCCAGCAGGTAGGCCCCGATGGCCTTTTTCTTGTACACCAGCAGCACGCCATAGCTCATGGTGTCGCCCTTGCTCACGGCGGGCAGCAGGGCCGTCCATTTTTCCACGGTCTTGCCCTTGTAGCGGGTCAGGTCCATGCCGCTCTGCTGCACCACCCCGTTGAATGCCGAAAAACTGTCGTCCCACCTGCGGGGGATCTTGACCTTATCGGCGGCGATGGTGGCCGCGTCCACGTCCAGCCCATAGCCGGTGAACCAGGTCTGGATGTCCTGGGCGCTCTCGATCTTGTTGCCGCTGGCCGCGGCGGCCGCCATGACGCTCCGCCCGCTGATGTACCGCCCCAGCACCGCGCTGAACACCACCAACGCACAGCATATCACGCCGACGCCCACCTTTTTGAGCCCGGCCTTTTTCAGCGTTACCACAAACATATACCGTTCCCTCCCACCCATTTGGTTGTGTCCGTATAGTATATGCCTGTGTGAATTGGGGATATGCACAAAGCCTCTGGCGAAGAGGTGTCGTTTTCGATGAAACTGATTTGCGTTTGCTGGAAAACGTCACGGAATGCCAAAGCCTCTCACTTTGGGAGAGGTGTCTGCGGAGCAGACGGAGAGGGCAAGGATGCTGCCAAAGAGCCAGACACACAACGATACGCACCCTGCTTGTCAGAGCCATCGTATCGCTACGCCGCTGGAGTAATTTCACCGCTGCCAAAGAGCCAGACACACAGCGATACGCACCCTGCTTGTCAGAGCCATCGTATCGCAACGCCGCTGGAGTAATTTCACCGGGCTTGCCCTCTCAGACGCCTGCGGCGCCAGCTCCCCCAAAGTGGGAGCCCTTGGCAAAGAGGTGTCGTTTTCGAGGAAACTGATTTGCGTTTGCCGGAAAACGTCACGGAATGCCAAAGCCTCCCCTACTAGGAAAGACTCCCCCGGCCGGGGGAGGTGGCACGCAAGTGCCGAAAGGGGACAGTGGCATCGAGCGAAGCGAAGATGACGGAGAGGTTTCGTCCCCACAAAAACAAATCCCCCACACCGGGCGTCTCCGGTGCGGGGGTGCGGGAATGGAATCCGGGAATGTCTTCAATTGCTTCTGTCACAGAAGACGACGATGCGGGTCTTGCCGCCGTAGGTGCAGGTGTACAGCACCAGGTCGTGGCCGCTGTGCTCCACGGCCTCCACATCGGTGGGGTCGTGGACTTCAATGGCAGAAACCGTGTAGTGGTTCTCGATGCCGTCCATGTCGGTGAAACGGACCTCATCGCCCAGGGCGAGGGTGCCGATCTTGCCGAAATGCGACTCGTAGTTGTGCGCCGCGATGACGAGATCATCGGTGCGGGAGGAGCCGAACTGGCGGCAGGGGGAAATTTTGAGTTTGGGGTAGCTCCACTCGCTCATCACCGGCAGGTCGATGCCAATGGCGGGGATGGAGACAGTGCCCACATATTCGTAGCCGTCCAGCTCCACCACGGGCAGCTCCGGGTCAAGGGAGCTATAGTCGATGGCGGGAGCCGAGGCCGCGCTCTGCGTTTGTTCAACGACTTTTTCCTGTAGATCCTGTACGACGGTCTGGGCTTCCGCGCCGGCCTGAGCGTCCTCCCAGCGGTTGTAGCCGTAGAGGCCCAGCGCCGCCAGCAGCAGGACGACTCCCAGCAGGACACAGATAACGCCCGGGGATGCTTTACGCATTGTCATCCTCTTTCTTCTTGGTGAGGAGGATCACGCCAGCCGCCAGGAATAGAGTGCCCAGCCCTGCCAGCACCGGCACGGGCCAGTTGAGCTGTCCGGTCTGGATCAGTTTGGGGGCACGCGCGTCAGCCACCGGAGGATTGACGGGCGTTTCCGCCGCGGGCACCGCGGGCGCCGTGGGGGTGGTATCCGGCCGCGCGTCCAGGACCGGCGGGTTCACCGGGGTCTCCGGGGTAGGCACCACAGGCGTGGGCTTCGGGTCCGGGGTATAGGGGGGATATACGGCGGATCGTACGGGTCGTCCGGGGCGGAGTTGTTGAACGTGTTGTTGAACAGGATGCTGTCTTCCTTGTCATTGGAGGACTGGCCAGACTCATAGACCTTGGCCACGGCCACCAGCGTGTCGCCGCTCCAGCTCACGGTGACACGGAGCACCATGGTGCGGGTGTCGTAAGTGCCGTTGAGGGAGCCGCCTTTCACCTGGGCCACCTCGTACTCATAGGTACCGGGGGCCGTGAAGACGAATGTCTCCGGGAATGTGGCGGTGGTCATATAACCGTTGGAACGGGTGCAGTCCGCCGTGTTGACGAACGCTTCCAGTGCGGCGGCATCGCCGGGCATGGGGGCTTTTTTGCGGGGGGTCAGGCGGATGGTGAGCTGCTCGTCGGGGATGGCATTGCCCGTGCACTTGACGTTGACCGTCAGGTTTTTCAGCTCCACACGCTGCTGCGCTTCCGCAAAGGCCGCGGGCAGGCTCAGGCTCAGGCAAAGCACCAGTGCCAGCAGCGCCGCCGCGAATTTTCGGATCTTCATTTCATCCCCTCCTTTACTGCTCCGGCGTTGTCATCCACGCCAGAAGAATGGTTCTTGCATCGGTAAACTCCGTGGAACAGGTGGACATGGCCAGCACCTGTGCCCCCTCCCGCGCCCGGACGGTGTCCAGCGTGTCAGAGTGCAGGTGCAGCGCGTTCTCCTGTGCGAAATCGAGCAGACCGTTCAGGTTTGCGTCCCACTGGTTCACGTCGAAGATGGCATCCTCGGACGCGGGCACCAGCAGACAGGCGAAAATTTGTAAGTGGTAGGTGCGGTCGGGCAGGACCAGCGTGCCGGTGGTGTTCTCGTTGAAGAACGCCTCGTCCTTGTACAGGTCAAGATCTCCAAACATCTTGCTGTTTTCCATGTGGTGGCCGTACAGCAGCGAATACGGATCGTGGAAGCTGCCATCACAATCGGAATCCAGGAAGATGCTGCCGGCCAGTGCAAAGTCGCCGTAGACATCGGTGTTGATGTAGCTGAAATTGTTCTCGCCCTGCACCACAGGGTAATCAATGGCGGTGTTGTCCAGGGTGAGCCAGGCTTTCACGTCCGAGTTGATGGCCAGCAGCTCCTCAAAGGAGGCGCCGTTCTCGCCATCGGCGGCAGGCTTGAACTGCAGCAGCTCGCCCTGCACGTTATCCACGGCGGCATAGACCTGGTTGTTATCCCACAGCGCGTAAGCGGAGTAAGCGCCCGCCGTGAGGAGGAACAGCACCACCACCGCGCTGATCAGGAAGTCGGCTGTCCGCAGCGCTACACGTTGCCAAGTGATACAGCCCACCTCCAGTCAGCTTGCGATGTTGGTTCTTGTTCAGAGAATTGCGAGTTAGGTTACGAGCGTCACCTCTTCGCCAGAGCCTCCCCTGCTAGGGGAGGTGGCACGGCGAAGCCGTGACGGAGAGGTTGTACGGAGCAGCACCTGCGTTGTTCCGCTTGGCCGAAAGGCGTCCTTTGTTCAACCTCTCAGTCTCGCATCCGCTCGACAGCTCTCCTAGTAGGAGAGCCCTTGGCATTCCGCAAGGTCTGCTGTTATCGCCAGAGGCTCTTAAAAGTGTTTGCGGAGAGAGTGTTTAATTACTCTTCCTCGCGGCGCTTCTTGATGACCAGAGTCATCGCACCACCAGCCACAACGGCCAGCATCAGGATGTAAGGAGCATTGTCGAGGATAACGCCGGTGTCAATGTGGTTGTCGCCCTTGTTGTTGGTAATGGTCACAGTATCATTTGCGCTGTCGATTTTCTCGTGCTCATCAGAGAACTCGTACTTGGCCTCATCATAATCCTTAGCACCCTCAGTGGTCTCCGTGTAGTCATCCTCAACCACAGTGTAGGTCACATCATAGGGAATATTGGTAAACGTAATGGTATCGCCGTGGGAAACAGCAATCTTCTTCGTCACAACACCGTCTTTCCAATCACTGGGTGCGATAGTCTTCCTCTCGCCACCCTCAACGTACGAAATATCCCCGGCTACAGTCTTGCCATCAGGAGCCGTAAAGGTAACGGTCACGTTAAACAGCTTACTCTTATCGCCCAGATTACCAGTAACTACTTTCTTCACTTCCAGAGAGCCAGCGGAGTAAGTATTTTCAATTGCAGCGCCCTTAGTGCCAGTGGTGCCTTCACCAGTTGTCGAATCCATTCCATTATAGAAAACATACTTTTCTTCCAGGCGCGAATCGTTATAAATGACATAAACTTTCAGCAGCATGGCGCCCGCATGCGTCGTAACACCTGCATTACCACTTTCAGCTTCGGTCACAGTGTAGTAATAAATACCAACATTGGGGAAAGCCTTATCCTTAGTGATTTTCAGATTCTTCGCAGCACCATCAGTCGTTGCGCCACTAGCATCGTAATCAGCGGCTTCAATTGTCAACGTCGGCGCATCAGCTGTTGTAATGGGTGTTCTTCCGTCTTCCTTTACGCCAGCATTTTTAACATCCGTCGCTCTCGCGGTAAAGGTAAAAGTTTCTTTCGGAGAAGCCGTACCAGCATTCGTAGCAGTATATTTTTTAGTAATATAAGGAACGGGAGCATCCTCAGCCGCAGTAGTAGCAAACGCAGGAGTTGCCATTGCGAACATCATGGACAGTGCCAGAGCGCCGGCGGTCAGTTTTTTCGCAGTGTTGAGTTTCATGTGGATTCCTCCTAAATATTATATCAATATTTTCAATAACTTACAAGCTCCGCCGCCGCAGCAGGGTGATCACCTTTGCTTTGACGTCGGTGAGGGCCACCGGGCCAAAATCCCGGCTGTCCTCGGATTGCGTGCGGTAGTCTCCCAAGATGAAGACGCTGTCCGCGGGGACGGTGTAGGGGTACTCGAGGGTGTCTTTCGCGTAGGTGGGGTAAAGGATCTCGCCGCTCTGGGCCGAGCCGTTGACGATCAGCGTTCCCGAATCGTCCAGTGCGATGAGGTCGTTCTCGCGGCCCAGGACACGGCCCACCCGGAGCTTGCCGTCCTGCTCATAGAGCACCACGTCGTTCTTGGCGTAAGTGCCCTGCAGCCGGTAGCCGATGAGCAGGTCGCCGTCCTTGACGGCGGGGAACATGCTGTTGCCGGAGGCCTGTGTCAGCAGGAACACCTGCGTGAACAGCACCCACGCGGCTGCCGCCAGCACCACCACCCGGCCCAGTAAACCAAGCGCGTCCCGGCGGTCCTGCGCGGCGTTGCGCCGCTTGTGCAGGGCTCTGCGCCCTGCCGTGAGCGGGTCTTGCGGAGGGAGTGTTTTTGCGGCTTTCGCCATCAACATCCCTCCTCATGGTTCTCTCCGGGAGGGGTGTGGGCTTCCAGCAGGGCGTTATACCTTGCCCTCTCGGCCCGGATGGCGTTTTCGTACAGGCCGTAGAGCTCCTCCAGCTTCTTCCACATCTGCACTTCATCCACGCCGCCGAGCAGGTTCTTGCGGAACTTCACCTTGCGGTACCATTCCACGATCTCCAGCTGCTCCTGGCTGATGCAGGCATCCTCCGCGCCGGGCAGGCGCTGTGCGGGCTGCGGGCCTCCTTTGGCTTTTTCTTTTGCCATCCATCCACCTCCTTTCGTGATTTTATTTGGCTTGGAAGTTGGCTTATTCATCGTCGTCGTTCTTCCGTTTCCGGAGGAAGAGCAGCACGCCGCCGCCCACGACGACCACGAGGATCAGGATGTAGGGGAGGGTGTCGAGGAGGACACCGTTGTCGATTTCGCCTTTCTTTTCGTTCTGCACAACGATTGTGGTACTGCTGACTTCATCCCCAGTTTCATTGCCATACTGGTCTACCGGTTTCAGAACAAACTTTTCACCTTCCTGTACGAATTTGTATCGGAATATTCGTTCTGTTGTAGTTTGTGCCTGACTGAAACCAGATGCTGTTGTATCATACCCAGCATCATCAAGCTTTTCTGTTACAGTGATGATTGTATTTGCCGGAATGCCACTGACTTTAACCGTTTCGCCATCACTAAGCGTGAAATTCGTTACATCGGTAACAGCTACACCATCCTTTTTTACAGTTACAGTACCAGCATCACTGCTGATTGCGAATGTAAACTGTTTGGTCTTGTCGCCGAACCAGCCGGTCACTTCTTTCTTCACGGTAAAGTCCGTATTTACCGGCTCATACCATGCATAGAAGTTGACCGTGCCATCTGCGAGTTCATCGGCCGACGGCTTGTAGTCCCATGTCGTAACAAGTTCTGTCGTTGCAGCATTGGCATCATCAGCAGCACCGGCATAAGCGGAATTTTCTTTGTACCAGCCCTTGAGCACATAAGTTGTAGAACCAACTGTTTTTGTGCTGTCAATCGTCACTTTTGTCTTTTTAACATCGTAGTCATTTAGATATGCAGCCGTGTCTTTTAGCGTATACTGCGTAGCGTCCGGCTCCATCACCCAGAATTTTGCCGCATAGACTTTATTACTGGTAATGTCAATAAGACAGTCAATGTGCTTATCCGGATTTGTACCGTTGTTTCTGGAAATCTTAAACGGCGTAATTTTGATTTTCGTGATATCCGATTCTTTAAGTTGTAAATCGACATTCGCCAATCCCGGATATTGTTCTTTTATTTTTTTCTCAATACTTGATTTGTACTCGTCAAAAATGGTACTGCGGACCTCTTTAAAATATTTTGTATCCGTATCATTTTCTGTAAGCGTCCAGACGGAGTTTTTGGTGCCATCTGGCCACTGTGTAACATATTGCGAGGGATAAGTCAAAATATTATATTGATTTCCGTTTTTCACCCACTCTGCACCATAAGTATTCACTTTAGCAATCCACTTGCATTCACTATTATCTGGTGCCCATTGACTCGGGGCGTTGCTCTCCGGAGTGCTCGTAGGTGTCTTCAAAACAAATACTGCCGCATTATTATCTGTATCTGACCAGTCAATTTGGGTGTTATTATCTACAACTGTAACAGTATACCTGTCAGAGCTCTCTCCATCGTCATACCGAACACCATAGGAGTAATAGTACCACTTAACTGTGTGGATAATAGTCGTTGTTCCAACTGCTACACCAGTTACGGTTGCTTTATCTGTCTGATACTGTGTGCCGCTTTCCACCGTTGCAACTAATGGATTACTCGATCTCCAGCTATGTTCTGCTGAGTAGTACCGCCTTGACAAATCACTTGTAAGAACAAGTTTCTTTCCAATGTGAATCTGCCTTACCGTTCCCGTAATGCTCAGCAGTGCAATACCGTCGTCCTGAGTTTCTTCCTCATACTCTGCGGTATCGTCTTTCGGCTGATTTACAGGTTCCAGCTTATTCCAAAGCACTTCCTGCTCTTCATCGGGCAGAGAACCAAGGTAGGTATAGAAACCCTCTGTTGCAAAATACTCTTCGGCAAGAGATTTCAGCGTATACTCGCTGGTGCAGTCCATCAGATTCTGATACCACTGTTTGAACTTTGCTTTCTGAGCAGCTGCGGGGTCATCTTTCTTGGTTTCTTCGGCTTCTTCGTCTTCCTCGGCTTCCTCGTCCGTCCACTTTGCATAGACTTCCACGGTCGTGCCCTCGGAAACGTACAGGTGCTCGTCAAACACGAACTCCTGCTCGTCGCCCAGATCGTCGGTGTAGTACCAGCCTGCAAAGGTGCGGCTGTTGCCCTCGGGGTCATCGTTGGAGGTGGGGTTTGCGAACTGATAGTCTTTCAGGTTCGCGCCGTCGGCGGCGGTCATGATGTGGTAGCAGCCTTTCTCGGTGCCGTACATGGCCAGATACTGTTCCACGGTCATCTCAGCGGTCTTGGCGGCGTCGGCGATGTCCGCGAGGTCGTAGCTGCTCATCTTCTTGAGCCAGAAGTGGTAGATGTTGGTGGGGATGGAGAACGCCGCGTCCACCTGCATCTGGTCGCCATCGGGGAGCGCGGCCGCGTCGTCATCGGGGAACGTCGTGCCGCTGGTGTCGTACTCATAGACGGTGTTGCCGCTTGCGTCGGTGGTGGTCTTCGTCGCGCCCTCTTTGGCAGGGGTGTCATCGGCCACGGGGGGCTCGCCGCCCTCGACGGGTTTTTCCACCTCATTGTCCATGGCTGCGGGCTCGTCGGCCACGACGGGTTTTTCCACCTGATCGTCCATGGCTGCGGGCTCGTCGTCCACGACGGGTTTTTCCACCTGATCGTCCATGGCTGCGGGCTCGTCGTCCATGGCGAAGTCGTTATCCATGGCCTCGGGCTCGTCCGCCACGGCGAAGTCATCATCCAGCGCCGCGGGCTCGTCCGCCACGGCCACAGGCTCGTCGTAGAGATCCATGGGTTCCGGCTCCGTGCCGGGGTCGGCGGCCTCCACTACTTCGGTGCCCGGCGTCTCAAGCTCCGCGCCCGTGCCGTTTGCAAAGGCGGGCAGCAGACAGCTGCACACGAAAATCAGCGCGAAGCACAACGCAAGCACCCGTTTGGCCAGCGGAAGCTTTTTCGCCGTGTGTTTTGCAAGATTTTTACGCATTTTTCATGCCCTCCTTTGGTGTAGAGTCCGGGGTCGTGTCCATTCCCGATGCCTCGCAACAAAAAAAGCCGCATCCGCACCCCGCCTGTCACAGCGGTGTTGAATGCAGCCGAACTATCTTCTGGTTTTCTGGCGTTTCCCTCCGGGGAATGCCAGCACAAAAGACTCCAAGCTTTGCGTCCCCGGCTCACGCCAGGTTTGCCAAAGTTTTCAGTTTTGCGGGGTGTTCCCGGCTGCTGGTACTATCCTACACAGTCCGGGATGCAAAAGGTGTCATTCGGTGGCGGGGCGCTGATTTTTCCGCCTGGCCACCCGGCCCTTGCACTGGCATTATTTTACCAAATTTGGCCTTGTCCATGCAAGTGTCCAAATGGACACAAAAGCGGAATTTGCGGCTGTTTCTATCCAAAATCAGCCATTTCTTGTAGGGATTGCCCAATGTATCCCCCCAAAGTTTGTGCACCCCACCAACAAAAAGTTACAAATTTGTGTCTGCTAACCCGTGCAAAACAGACGCGGGTCGGATAAATAAGTATGACTGTACCGGTTGAGTTTGCGGGAGTTTCTGGAATTTTATCCGTTTCCGGGATTTCCCGGAAATGGTGCGGGATGCCAAAGCCTCTCACTTTGAAAGACTCCCCCGGCCGGGGGAGGTGGCACGCAAGTGCCGAAAGGGGGCAAGGTGGCACGGCGAAGCCGTGACGGAGAGGGCAAGGATGCTGACAAAAAGCAAAAAACACAGCGATACGCACCCTGCTTGTCAGAGACATCGTATCG
>QWCK01002717.1_pt1 | contig 21264 bp, 18 predicted proteins | sample 1972571 | NCBI WGS metagenome assembly QWCK01 (sample SAMN09866710, study PRJNA288562) | Human gut metagenome isolate term2_stool, whole genome shotgun sequencing... | isolation source: gut | host: Homo sapiens | place: USA: California | reverse complement strand
TAATAACCCATCACGAATTAACTTCAGTGCTTCTTCTCTTGTTGGCAACATAGCTTGTACCTTCTTCCTTTTTTATTTACCTTTTCAAAACTGATAACTTCATTACTCTCCCCACAAATAGAGCCAAACCAGAGCCATTTGATAAAACAAATGCCGGAAGCCCGCATAAATACAGGCTTTCGGCATTTTAGTACGTTATTCAAACTCGCAAAGTTTGGTTTGATTCTGGTTGTTTTTATACAGTTATCTATACCATCTCGTATTAATAACCTATATCTTTTCCACTCATTCTTCTTCGTTTCACACATTTTTAGTACCAATCTAGTACCATTGCTATATTGTCATTATTGTGTGTAGTTCTGGTGGCTTGCAGGTTCGTTTACTATTCACAGAATAATTTTCTGCCGACTTGCTTGTCCACCTATGGAAATTATAAGCTCCAACAAATATTTCTGAAAGAAGATGTTTTGTGGTACTAATCGTTAGCACCAACTTCATTTACCTTTTTAACATAATTAGAATCAGAAATAAAAGTATACTTTCCTTTACTTTCTTCAACAACACCCATTTCTCTTAATTTTTTCATAACATTCTTAACCGTTGAAGTTGAACATTTCAATATTCGCTCTATCTCAGGAGCTCCAAATATCTGATTAGTTTCAATTTCTTCATATACTTTTAATATGTTTTTTTGTTGGTTCATTATAAGTCTTACTCTCGATAGCCAACTTTATATTTTGAAAAGACAACTTTTCACTCTCAATAGCCATGTTTTCATTCTCAACAGCTAACTTTCCAGCCAAATAGCCAACTTTTTCAGCATTTGAATTATAAATAACCGCCTGCAACATGAAAGCATTTGTACGATAAATCGAATCTTTTAATCCAACCTGCTCCAACTCATTACACATACGATTAACACATTTTACAAATTTATAGTTCTTTAAAAACTCTGCAATCTTAGGATTTCTTGAAAAATGTGTAAAACGAATATTATCCGCTCTTACAAGTCTCGGAAGTTTTCCTGGGCTTTCAACTACTATATGATTATCAAACATTTTTATCTGAATATCTGTACCGGTAATACTGTAAGCACGATGGGTAACAGCATTTACAATCAATTCTTGTCTGACAAACTTATGATATTCCTCATCTGTAACAAATGTTCCATCTGGTCCAAGATATGTTTTTTCTTTTACCTGCGTATCCAAAATATGCAATTGACTCATTTATCATATTAAGCAGTGTGCCTTGGCTTACTGATTTTCTGTTGCAAAAATGTTGCCGTTAATGTACCACAAACTCATACCTAGGATCAAATCGTTTTATATAATCATGAAATTCTTTTATGTTATTAAATGAATATATCTTTTCGAAATCACTCTCACTCAACACTCTTAATTTTCTTTCCTTTGCAGTGCTTGTAGCCCCACCAATATATATCTGATATTTTACATACTCTGGTGCAACTTCCTTATCATCACTCAACTGAAGATACTTTAAATGATGATAATATCTTTTAGCCATTCTTATCACATTAACAGCCATATCCAAAGGTACTTCACACCCTAACCAAATTGCCTCATGCTCTATATTACTCACAAACTTTTTATCACTGCCAACTCTATATATACTTGCTATATAGTTTTGCTTAAGCAATTCCTCAAGCAATTTAGAGCAGTTATACATTGGACTAATTTCTACTTTTAATATTCTTTCTTCTTCATCTTCAAAAGTACCCATTAGAAAATCATCCAAATTAGATATGTAATTTTCTTTATCATTTTCTGATATTATCGAATCCTCCACAGTTGGAATAATCTTCTTTTGTAACTGAGCAATATCCATCAAAGCTTTCTTTATTATTGCAATACTTTCATCATTTTCTTCTTTCTGAGTCATAGTTTCCGTATCAACTATTACGCTTTCATTTTTCTGCGTATTATTATTATATGTTTTGACAAAATTTTGCTCGTCTTTATAGTCAGACGGTGAATACAACTTTTTATGATGTTTGGTGACAAGCAAATAAAAAGCCCCCAGAACAAGACACGGAAATAGAACAACAAATATAACCAATATGGTATTTTGAAAATCATTTAGATTGCTCTTCACTATTACAGTACTAGCTATTGCCTCTGTTAAAACTAAAAATATACCTATTACTCCTATCGGATTTTTAAAGAATTTACCTTTATCACCTATATTATTCATTTTCCCTCTCCTTCATAGCAAATTGGCAACGCTCTTTTATAAAAATACTAACACTACATATATAGCAGACAATCTGATAGATTGTCTGCTATATAGACTACTTTGTATTAACTTGCTACTATTCAAACTCGCAGAGTCTGGTTTGATTCAGATTATTTCAATACAGTTATCTATACTATTGTGTATTGATAAACTGCATCTTTTCCACACATTATTTTTCGTTTCACATATTTTTAGTACCAATCCAGTACCATTGCTATATTGTCATTATTGTGTGTAGTTCTGGTGGCTTGCAGGTTTGTTTATTATTCTGAAAATAATTATCTGATGATTTGCAAGTCCACCTATGGAAATTATAATCTCCGGGCAATGTTTTTGCAACAAAAAATTTTGTGATACTAATGATTCTGAAAATTTATGCTAACTCTTTCCAAATAATCACCTTAACCCCAACTAAGAATCATCCATATTACTTTAGTTGTATATACCGACCAGATAAAGCACACTGCACGGTGGTTTAGTGCATAGCTTCCGCCGATACAGTGCACGTTTTCCGGTCATCAGTGCATGATGATTATTCCGGGATTTCTATTCCGGCTTCATTTAATAAAGTTTCAAGAAGTTTTACCCTGTCCAGCAGGTAACTGATTTCTTCCCAGTTGGAAGAACATAGTTTCTCTGCCTCCTGTAATGCAACACATGCAACCTGGTAATCAGTCCATATTTCACACCTGTTGCGTGAATTGAAGGGACATTCTTTCATCAGGAAATGCCTCCTTCCATTTTTGATTTTAAACCATGACGTTTTCTCATTGAGACTTTCCCTTCAACGAAAACATCATATGCATTGTTTGTAATACGATCCATGATAGCCTCTGCAACAGGGCTTCCTTCATCGTATTCTGGATCAATACGCCCATACCATTCCTCATCATTGTACTGCGTACACAGAATCATGGAACCTTTCGGACTGTTAACCCTTTTTTCAACAATCTCTAAGAGATCATATCTTTCCTGAGTAGATAGCGTTCGAATCAGCCATTCGTCAATGATAAGAAGTTCTGTCTTGCAGTAGGCGTTGATTACTTTTCGGAAAGTACCATCCTGCTTGGAAAGTGATAACTCATCTAACAGTTCAGGCATCCGGATATATCTTACTGTTTTGAATTTACGACATGCGGCATTGCCAAGTGCACAGGCTATGTAAGTCTTACCGGAACCGGTGGCTCCCTTTAGGATGATATGATGTCCTTCGTTGATGTATTGACAGGTCGAAAAACGAATCATCTGTGCTTTATCAAGATTTCGGTCAGGAAGGTACTCAATATCTTCAACGCAGGCAGCCGAAACAGAAAAAGCAGCCCGTTTGATAAGATTTTTTAGTTTGTTTGCCTGACGTCTGTTCCATTCTGCGTCAACAAGAAGCCCTAGACGTTCTTCAAAGCCTAATACATTATAGGATTTTGAATCGTTCAGCTGATTTTGAAATTCATCAGCCATAGCACTACAGTTCAGTGCTTTCAGTTTTTCGAAGGTAGATGCATTGATCATTCTACATCACCTCCGTTTCTGTATGCCGAGATGCCACGTGTAATACCATTGCTTCTTTTACTGCACGTTTGACTGGAGGCATCCGCATCAGAAGTTAACTTATCCTGTCCGTTTTTAAGGATTGTAATAATACTCCTTAATGACGGTTGTACCGTAATGGTCAAAAGTTTTTCACAAGCTTTTTCAATTCGGCTGTTACCATACTTTTCGGCAGCCTTCATTAATCCGACGCAATACTTGTATCCCTGTTCCGGTTCTTTTTCGGAATAGAGAAAGTGATTTACAGTTTTTAATGTATGTGTTCCAATGTCCTCTGCCCAGCGCACAAACTCTTCCGGATTATAAGAAAGATACTTCTGGTGATTGAGAGGCATATGTTCCCTGATGCAAATGGGATCTCTTTGAGGAACCGTTTTCCTCACATGAGAAGCGACACGCCCGCCATGATAAAAGACCTCCACAGTAGTACTGGTTAAGCGAATATCTACCTGTTCTCCAATTAGATCAAATAGAACTGAGTATTTATTGATGCCATCACTTATGAGATAATCTTTTTGAACCTTTGCAGTAGACCAGACTGCTGGTTCATAAGGGACTTTGGGAAGCGGCAGCATAAAATCTTTTTCTTCATCTTCGAAAGCAGAACGCCGGTTTCCAAGTCTCTTTTTAAATGGACGGAGATTGAGTTCCTCCAGTTTCTCAGAAACGGCTGTTTTGGCTTCTTCAATAGAAAAGAAATGATAATTACATAACGCTGCCAGAATCCAGGTGGTGGCATATTTCACAGAGCCTTCTGCATTTGGTTTATCGTCCGGATGCTTCACTCTGGCCGGTACAATCGCTGTATTATAATGGTCAGCCATTTCCTTGTAGGCTCTCGGAATTAAGGTGTCATACCGGGTGTTCTTAGTAACACCAGCTTTGAGATTATCCGGGATTAATAAGCGGGTGGAACCACCAAAGTATGCATAGGAATGTACATGGCAGTTGATAAATGTATCAGATTTCATGTTTGGGCAAAGCTCTGCGTATACATAAAGACTGCACGGAAGCACTGCTACAAACAGATAGGCAGGAGTCGCTTCACCTGTAACCTCATCGTAAATATCGATGGTTGCACCTGCCCAGTCTACCTCCATTTCGTCACCGGGTTTATGTTGGATACGCATTGTAGCCTTAGTAATACGAGCCCACTTACGATAGTTATCATTGAATTGTGTGCTCATGTACGGCTTTTTGCCGGCTGCACTGGCTTCCAAACAGTATTCTGTCCAGAGAAGTGTAAGGGTAACTCCTTTCTTGGCAAGTTCTCTATGGATCTTAGGATAATCAGGCATAAGTCGTTCTTCATTATCCTTATTTCGTCCCGGATAAAACAAACATTCCAAAGACTGATTAGTGACATCGTCATCTAATGGCCAGCAAATGTGAAGATTTCCGGCTAATGTCAGAACTTCAGAAACGGTATTCCTTGAACTGTGTACACTGGATGCAATGTCTTTCCTGGTATATCCGAGGTTATTAAGCCTCAGAATCTCTCGATAATCAACCATGGTTATCGACCTCCTATAAATGATAGTCACACATGTGTGTGCCATCTTCATTATAGGACCAATCTATGTCAATGCACTATACAGCGGAAAGTATGCACTAAAACGCCGGAAAGCATGCACTCAATGACCGTGCAGCATGCACTGACTAATCGGTATTTACATTAGTAATTGTAATTTCAAGATTAATTCATCATTTGTCGATAGCTTTGTATATTTAATTGCATTTTTTATATTACCAGTATTACTTTCAAGTAATATACTATTATCCATTTCTTCAAACACTTTTTCGTATTTTTCAGACTCCAAAGGTTTTACATTTTTTATAGTTCTTAATATATCCTCTTTATTAATTATCCAATCTCTTCTTTTAATATTCTCATTTTCTTTTCTCGATGTTGTCAAAATAACTGTTACATCATTTCCAGCAACTCTTTCATCACTTCCCATTATCTCTATTGCATACGATGTATTTCGCCCTATATCCATATTTATAGTATTAAATGCCTGTCTTCCCCTATACTCTAAAAACATTTTATTTATCAGTAATACATGATTTCTAATTCTGCAAATTCTTTTCACGTCATATTTTATGACATTATCTTCTATTGAAAAATCTATAATAGATACCAATCTATTATTATGACTTGCTCCCATATCATTCACTAATTGCACAACATTAAACCCTAAAATTTCCTCATGCTCTTTTATCAGATCATATTTATTTTTCAAATTTAACAGATGTATTTTTAAATTTTCATAATATTGTTGCCATTCAATTGGCAATAAATATTTTGCCTCTATTTTTAATTCTTGATTTAAGCATATTTCAGATTTTCCAAAATCATTAAATGCACACAAATCTATAATTTCATTATCAATCACTTCTCTCTTTGTACAATCTATTGAAATATTACAACATTTTCCATCCGCATCCAAAAATTTCCCCAACAATAGTTTTTCATAATTATATTTTTCCTTAAAATTTCCCATATCCTTGTTTTTTACTAACTTAATAGGAACCAATTCTGCTATTGGATTCTTTCTTCTACCATTTCTTATTGATAAGTCACATTCTTGTCCTAATAGCAAATAATAATTACCTTTAATGTAAAAAATATCCCCTGTCATTGGTGGTGTCATAAATTCATTGACATGATAATCATACTGTTCAAACCTTTGAAATGCTTCAAAATCATTATTTTCAATTTCTTTAGAAGAAACATTATTGCTCATTCTCTCAAACAAACTCGACAACAGAATCGTTCTCTTAATTTCATTTGCACTATCCTGATATGTATAATATTTTTCTCTCAAATCAATCCACTCATTCAAAATTTCATGATTTGTTATTCCCTCATCTTTTGCCATTGAAGATAAATATACTGCTACATTCATATTTGATGCTGCATAATAAAACGATTTTTTCAACGAGTCCATTCTTTTATTTTTTAGCATAGTAAGCATAATTTTATACTGACTCATTATTAAATGTCTTTTAATTTCATCATCGATACTTTCCGTAGATTTATTAACAAACCCCACATACATTTCATCAGTTTTTCTTGTAATATCTTCCTGTTGTGAACTTAATACAATGCATACACCACTTTTTCTGGCTTGATTATTTGCATACAATTCATCAATGATGTCTTTGCCTCTTGCTTCCCCACCCATAAAATTATCAATAACACAAAGGAAAAATTTGTTTTCTCTAGAAAATAATTTCCAATCTTCTTCCATACACTTGAGATCTGGTGCAGAAAAATCTTTATAAATCCTTAGTGGCAAACTAACACCATCTTCCTTAGATCCGTCAAGCAACCCTCTATATCCTATTGCATTCTCAATTTTTAACCCTATTCCAAATCTTTGAAATAATTCGCTATTTTCTTTTACCTCATCTTCTGTCAGGTTCTCAATCGCATTCTTAAGTTCATCTAATCCATGTTTCTTTATATAAAATTCAACATCTCTTTTAGGCACTAAATCCCATATAAATTGATCCTTACATTCGGAATATACTTCAAATATCTTTATCAGTTTATTTTTTATCTGTTCATCAGAAATATTTGTCACTAAATTTTCTTTTTCGTCATTTGTGAGCATTAAACAATCATACATAACTGACTTTCTAGACAAATCAAACTCAACTGAATCCTCAACTATAATAATTCCAGCAATATTCATCAACGAATAAAATTCATTAAATGCCACATGCTCCATAATATCTCTCCTTATCTGATGCAATCCTTAGGAACTGTAATAGAAAAAATATATCTATTCCCCCATTCATTTGTTTCCTCCAATAATTCGATGTCTGCATTAAAAGATTTCAATAACTTTTTTACAATATACAGCCCCATACCTCTTCCGTCATTTTCCTTTCCGGACTGTAATGCATCAAATAAAATATATTCCATTTTCTTCAATACACCCAATCCCGAATCATATACCCAAATATTTGATTCTGTTTTCTGTTCAACAACTATTTCATTATTGGTTATACAATATTTTTTTTCTTTCAATGCTCTTTTTTCTCTGATATCAATCCAATAGATTGAATTTGTAAAGAGGTTGTATAGCACATGTAGCAGAACTCCCTTAGGCATATACCACAGTGTTTTCAAATTTTTTTGTATAATAGTAATTTTATTCTTTGAAAGTTCCCTTTTTAATTTTCTTTCAATTTCTCCCACTACAGCTCCAACATTTTCACACGCATATTCATCATAATTATTTTTTTTGATAAAGGTCTTTTCCAAAAAATTATATAAATCTGCTACATCTTCTACCTTTCTCAGTAATAAATCACTTTGGTCTTTTATTGGTAATAAATTATCATTATATAGTTTTATGTTTGTATCATAAAGAAATTCCTTCAACACCTCAAAATCACTTTCAATATTATACATGTTAGGATCATTAACTATCGAATGTAACTCATGTGTCATTGTTTCTGTTATTAATCCATTTGCCATTAATTTATAATTGTTAAATGCTTCTATCTGGATTTCTTTAAGTCCTGCCTCTGCAGTATCTAAGACTTCTTTTGTTTTTCCAAGTTCATCTTGCGTTATTTTAATTTGGGTATCTACAGAATCCAATGTTTCAATTGCTTTCTCATATACCTTTTGCGAAATATTAACATCATCACCTATTACAACTGCTTTTGTTAATAATATTTCTTTGGTTCTCTTAATTTCCTTTAATAATCTTTGGTTCTCTTTTAATAACTTATTGTTTTCATCCTTTCTACGCTTTACTTCCTTTTTAGCATCATCTTGCAGTAATCCTTCGTCTCGTAAAATAGATTTTGTTATATCATCCGCTGCTCGATTAAAATCATAAAAATAGTAATTAAATATTGTTATTATTACTTCTTTGAATATTTTTGCCACATCATTTTGCACAACATCAAGTCTGGAACTAATTTCTCTTATATTTGTCTGCATAGGATCATTTATCGATACATATCCAACTGTATTACTTTGATTCATTCTATAAAACTGCTGACCAGAAGTTCTGTACTGTTGCATTTCAATCCAGTCATCATCTCTATTTCCAAGTGCTCCTATTCTATATCCGTTTCTATAAAGTTTTATACCATTATATAAAGATAAAAATTTTTGAATATCATCCAACGAATATTTTTCCAAATTAGGATGAGTCTCTCTTTTCAAATATTTTACATAATCTACATATATTTTTCCAACAGCATTATCTTGCTTAAAATTATATGCCCGACCCTCAATAGGCAATATAGCTACTAATTCATCAATTTCTTTTTCCACTTGTTTTATTAGAAATTCCTCTAAAGCTTCTTGATTCTTTATATCCGAGTATTCTTTTTTTCTCTTCTCCTTAATCTTATTTACCAATTCTTCATACGAAATAGTAATATTTAAAGATGACTCATAACGCTCCTTGTATCTATCAAATAATTGAATATACTCTTCTTTTTTTCTCCTATATTTTGGAAAATATGAGACTGGTTTGATACATGATCTATGTGTTTTTTCAATAAACTGAGGTGTCAAATTCAAGCTCATATTTAATTCAATTTTTCCATTTATATTATTTATTTCAAAAACATTTACACTTTCAGCAAAATTCAGTAATTCTGAGTCAAATCCTGAACAAATCTGCACACCATTATTATAAAATGCTATTTCTATATTCCTTACTGCTTTATCATATGGAGATATTAAAAATGATGTTGCCACCCGTAAATCATCTGATAAAGTCACTTTATTATCATCAAATAATCCCAATTGCAATGGTTCATTTATAAGTTCATCTTTTTTTACATCAATTATCCATATCCTTGTATAGGCCTCTGCCATTTTAGATAACTCATAATATGGTATTTCAAATTCATCAATTTTATCAGAATTTATCAACGCATTCCAATCAATAAAAATAACTTTTCGTTGTTTATCATCACTTGAAGCAGTCTCAAGGATTAATTTTTTACCCAAGCATTGTGCAGCAAGTCTTCCAATCCCCTTTTCCCCCAGATTCGTATTTTCATAATCTTTATATTTTATATCTGTACCTATATTTAGATAGCCTTCTTGCAATTGTACTGCGTTCATTCCAATCCCAATATCTTCAATCAATAATATGTTAGACCCAGCCACCTTTTCTTTTAGCAGAAAAAACATATCGTCATCTAATGGCACCAACATTTTATCATTTTTTTCTATTTGCCCAATGCCATCAAAAAACTGTATATTGACTCGTTTACTATGCGCATCTATGGAATTTTTTATTAATTCCACAACAGCTACAGCTGCGGATGTAATCAGATCACTGCCTAAATGCTCTATTATTCTAGGATTAACTTTCATTTTCACTTTATTCATTTATATACCTGCTTTCTTAAAAGTAATTAGTTATTTTCCTTGCTATTTCCAAAGCCATCAAATATGGGACCCCATTTCCAACCATTTTAAACTTTGCACTCAAACATACATTCGAGGGTAATTCAAACCACATAGGCAACGACTGAATCGCCATAGTTTCTGCAACGCTTAAGCGACGTGTTCTATATGGATGAAGATGCACTTCGTTATTTCCATAAGCAGCTGTCGGGGAGTATTTCCATCTATGTAAACGCTTAAAGGACTTTCTACTAGTATCACCTTCTTGTATTGTTTGTATTTTTTCTCTTCCACCTTTAACCTTAAACACATCTTTTTTATTAGGATGTCTATATACATTATTTTTTCTAAACCATTCTTCTACAGTTAAATTTCTTGGTACATTGTATTTAAATTTTCTTTTGCTATTTTCTCGATATATCTGTGGTTTAGGCCAATTCATCATCTTCACAACTGCAGAATCATATGGTAAATTCGTATTCCAAGGGAAAGCAAATGTATCATTCACGCAAATTACTTTTCTAGCTAATTCAGTGCCCTTCAATACCCCTATCATAAATATTCTCTCTCGATCTTGTGGCACTCCGAAATCTAACGAATTCATAAGTTGTTCCGTTAGTATATATCCATTTTGTTTTAATTCACGCTTTAATTCTTCGAAATATTCTCGATGTTTTTGCGTTTTGATTAACCCTTTTACATTCTCAAACAAAAAGAAATCCGGCCGAAAGTGACAAATCATATCTATATAACTCTTTGCTAATTTTCCATTTTCCCCCTCTCTTCCCTTGTTTTTCCCACCCACAGAAAAGTCCGGACAAGGCGGTCCACCTATAAACCCAATTAATTCATTATTCTGTCTCTCATTATCAATATATTGTTGAAAGATATGTTCCCCCATATCTTCCAAATAATAATTAATATCATTTACATGATAGCCATATATTGGTTGGTTATAGTTACGTTTTCTTCTCGCATAACAGTATGAATCCATAAATTCTTTTTTAAATTCATTAACAAAAACAATCTCATACCCAGCATCTTGAAATCCCAAATCCAGCATTCCAACACCAGCAAAAAATGAAAATATCTTCATATCACTTCCAGTTTCCTTCTTTTTCCTCAATAACATTATCAAAAATAGTTTCTTCCACAACCTTAACACACTCATCCGTATGTTTCTTTATATCTTCACCCCAGAACCGGATTACTGTCCAGCCTTCAAAGTCCAATTTCTTATTTATCTCATCATCCCGCTCTATGTTACGGGAAATTTTATTAATCCAGAACTCACTATTATTGCTCTTCTCCAGTCTCTTTTTTAAGGTATCCCAGTCCCTTCCATGAAAGAATTCTCCATCACAGAAAATGGCAATCTTATACTTTGTCAATACAATATCCGGACTGCCTGGCAATTTTTTATAATTCTTACGATACCGATATCCTTTGCTCCATAAAGCCTTTCTCAATATAACTTCTATTTTGGTATCCTTTCCATGAATATTTTTCATATTCTTATGCCGCTGTTCTTTTGTTAAAACATCCGCCACAAAATCACCTCAACAATCAGTTTTCAATCAATTTTGCCAATTTTTCTATCTCTTTCATTTCTTGTCTGACATTTATGCTCATAAGAGTCTTTACATCAAGAAGAACACCCTGAATTTTATGATATTCTTCAGTATTATCTTTCCAGTTACTTACTGCTTGACCAACTTTGAGCATATTTGCATTATTCGGATATTTACTTTTTAATGAATCAAAAGGCATAAGAAAAGCATTATATACTTTCATATTTTCTCCATGCTTTTTCTTAAATTTATCCTCATTTGCTATATATTCACCATATGTAATCTGCTTATTTATTGATGTGGATTCTGGCAGATCCCAAGTCTTTCCTGTTACTCCATATTTATAATATTTTGCATCAAGTACATATACATCTGTTCCATACAACATAATCGTATCTGGTTCAAGTGAAGCATTATCATATTTACTTCCATTAACATACCACGTTGTTTTGGGGAAATAATCTGCCTTGTTTTCAACGCCAAATACCTTATCAATCATTTTCTCCCATATATATTCAAAACGATATGTTCCATATCTGTAATTTTTATCAGAATCTTTATCTCCTTCAAAATCAATAATTGCAAGCATATGTCGGAATAGCATTCTGTTTTTATCATTAAATGTATTGGCAATTTTATCTTTAAGAACAGAACGGAATAACCTTTCCTGTTTAACAATTACTGGTTTCTTCGGCATCATTTCCGTATAGAGCCAGCCTATCCGTTCAAAGCTTTCATATACACAATACTCATGTATTAATGTAATCAGTTCATTCTCTTTTACACTATTCTTCTTTGTAACGAAATCAAGATAAAACACGTCCATATCCTGTACATATGGTTTCTGGGTTTTTATTGTCCTGTTCCAATTGATCTTTCCCGATTTAGCAACTTTATATAAAACTTCCTGCTCCTTATAATAACCTCGTACAAAAAAATCCTTTATAAGATACATATATGACTGCAATGGAAATTCTACTTCATCAAAAGCATTACCTTGCTTAAGAATTTCTGACTCTTTTCGTTCTGTGTTAGCTGAAAGTGTTGTAAGTAAGAGCATTATATCCTTGCGAAGCTCATTGTCATCTTCAGATATATGATATCCAAGCGGAAAATTGATACTTATGTCACCATCATTACATCTTAACCCTACAAATGTATCCATTTCACGATTAGAATTCACTCTGCATTTACTTCGAATATCAACTTTCCTCAAAAAATCACCACCTAGTTTTCATTATTATCTGTATTCTTTTGTTGCATTTTTGAAAGCATTTTCTCATAAACGCTCATTCTCAATACCGCTGCCAGTTTATCTGATGTTGCAGTCTCATATGTAATAACCACATCTTCAAGAGACTTACAATTTTCATTAAATATAGCTGTCTTGTCCATTTTAAAAGCATCATCCCATAAATATTTAAGTACCTTTTCAGAAAATCTGCCCGCCTCCAGCTCTTTCTTTCTGGCAAAATATGTTCCAAGCCGCTTATCCTCAGAGCTTGCCATATCAACATTGATATCAATGACCATATCATTGATTACTGTAGCAAATGCTCCCCAGCTTACTTTTGTACCCGCAATTATATCTTTTGAATGTTCAGACTTATCAAAATTATTCTCTATCTGTCTCATATTCCACCTACGCTGAAAAGCAGTGTCCAATGTAAATACATTCTGATCTGCTGTATTCATCGTAGCCAGAACATACATATTTGATGGTATTCTTACCTGATGTTTTTCATCCCCGTAGACTTCCTTTGCAACCTCATAATTTGAAATTCCATATTCACTTTCGCCCACTTCTTCAAGAGGAAAATCCTCTTCATCTTTTCTGTCAAGCAACTGGAATACTTCTCCAAATATTGCAGGAGCATTACCTCTGTTTAATTCTTCTATGACAAGATAATAGTAGTTACCAGGATCATTTTGTGCATTCTTAAGCAACTTAGTAAATGGTCCCGGAGTAAATACATATTTCAACTTATCATTGCCATCTTTATCCTTTTCCACTCTCGGCAATATTTGTCCCACAAAATCTGAATATGTATAATCCGGATGAAAGACCACTCTCTCCATGTATTTTTCATCATCACAATATTTTGTCTTTATTTCATGACTTTTTCCAGCACCTGGAACACCATAAAGAAGAATATTTTCTGCTCCTGTTTTACGCTTAACAGATTCTTTATTTTCTTCCAGTGCATTATCACCTCCAGAAATAGAGATTCCGTATGTATTTTTATTGAGACACCTGTATATATTCAAAGCCTTCTGTAATTCTGTGGAGTATGATTCATTCAATCCTGCTGCTTTGATAATATCTGGTGCCTTGAATTTATTTTCGATTATATTTTTGCCATATTTTATCCCAAAAATATGTATAGATGCTACCTGCATTTTATCTTCTGCATTGCCATACATTTCTTTAAGAATAGTCCCCAATTCATCAACTGTGAATTTCTTGTTTTCTATTTCTGCATTTTTAATTTCAATAAGTTCCTTTATATCTACTTTTGTATTTGTCGGCAGCTTATAAAATTTATTATTAAGTGCTGAAATATTATACTCTCCACGAGTTTCATCATTGGCTTTAATGCCTATACAATCATAAACCAGCTTTTCTTTATGCTTCAAAATCACCAGATAATCTCCTGTATGCAATAATCTTCTGAAGCTGACAAATGCCGGATCATCTATTGTAGTCAATGACAGCTGTACCTGATCTGCCTGCTCTTTTCTTCTACTTCTCACTATACTCGCACGCACACATCTGCTTTTTTCATTACCAAAGCTGATACCACTCTCTTCACCATCCGCAAGATACATGACATTATCCTTGTAAATATAAAGAGGTATCTGTGTTATGAAATATTTTTTTAGCTGCTCATCCCTGTCATTATAATCACACTTAAAATAGCCATCTGCCATAAGGTAAGGGAACATATTCATCTGTTCTCCTGATATTGCTATATGGGTCTGATTCGTTGTTCTGCCTTCATCCAATGTATTAGATGCTTCCAGTCTTTTTACTATTATTCCATCATATTCATTTGCTGAACTCTCTGGAACTATGTTCTTTATTATCTCTATTGCCTCTGTAAACTCCATCAGTCATTACCACCTTTCATATAGCTTTTTATCACATGTGCTATCGCTCTTCCCAGAAGTGGAGGAACAGAATTTCCTATCTGCATATAAGTCTTCGTATATGCACCTCTGAAAAAATAATCATCAGGATAAGACTGCACCCTTGCTGCCTCCCTTGGTGTGAGTCCTCTTGCCTGTGTTGGATGAATATACATATTACAATCGAACTTCATATGTGCGGTTATTGTTTTGCAAACCTTGTCATTTTCAAGTTTAAAATATTTATCTTTAAAAATACCATTTCTTCTGGCATATGGCATAATATCTGCAATTTTTGGATCATCTGAGCGGTCTCCTGGCTCCATGCGACCATAAATTTCTATATCACGGTCATTGTTATATCTCGCTTTATGATTTGATACTACATTAACCACCCTGTCCTGATTAATATATGAAATATAATCATTGGTTTCTGTAATATTATTTTTTTCTATTTTATATCCGCTCTCTATTGAACCACTTTCTGTAGAATTTTTTACTCTTGAAGCTTCCAGCTCCCTAAGTGCAAATAACGCATCCCCAAGATTATGTTCCGGTATATTTTCACTTAATGCAAATATTTCATTAAAAATTTGTTCGTTATCTACTCCCAGGCAATTACCTATATATATGAGTCTTTCCCTGTTCTGCGGAACCCCAAAATTCTTGGCATTCAATATATGGCATTCTACCGAATATCCGATGGCTCGAAAATCTTCTTTTACCTGTTCAGCTACAGATAACATTCCCTTAACATTTTCCATAACAAAAAATTTAGGGTGTACTTTTTTAACAACTTCAACATAACTCTTATACAGATGATTTCTAGGATCATCTATCAATCTCTGTCTGTTAGCCATACTAAATCCCTGACATGGTGGTCCACCAACAACAATATCAACGTTCCTGCCTGCCAGTAGCTTATCAAGATTTTTTACCACATCTTTTATATCACCTAACACTATATGATCCCTTGGTGTCTCCGGATGATTGTGTGCATATGTGTCCACACAACAATCCTGTATATCATTTGCCAGACTTGTCACAAATCCTTCCTGTGTAAAGCCTAATGACAAGCCTCCTGCCCCACAAAACAAATCTATCATCTTTAACGAATCAGCACTTACATTTTTTCTGGCATTTTCAATATATGTATTACAATATTTACTTACAGGACACTTATAGCATTCCTGTTCTTTTTCATTGCATATAAAAGCCAGTCTTCTAAATGCTTCCATAAGTTCCGAATCATTATCCACATCAGTCTTATATAGATCTGCCCTGTCATTAAGGAATTTCTCTGTTACAGGCTTTGTAACTCTTTTTAGGCAGACATCTACATGATTATTCTCCTTATCGCCCAATCCAGCCTTTATAAAAGATATAAATTCACCTTTATCATTTTTGTATTCCATATCAGTCTTTCCACTCTCCAAGATTTATTAATGTTGCCTTTACCGATTGGGCAACAGCTTTTGATACATTAACTGTAACTGCATTTCCAAACTGTTTATATGCCTGACTGTCAGATACTGGGATTACGAATGAATCCTGAAATCCCTGCAATCTTGCACACTCACGCGGAGTAAGTCTTCTTACCCTTCCATTCTGGGTTACATAGTTATCCTGGCATGCTCTGTGCATCTTCGCCATAGTTGCACACAAAGGTCTTGCAATCTTCAGATCTATTTCCGATTTTGCCTTATATCCACCAGTTCCATCTGATAATATTGTAGGCAATATTCTATCTGACAGGAAATATTTATCATCAACTTCTGGTTCCAGTAAATCCTGCAATGTTTTATTAAGTTTTTTCTTTTCTGGAAATTCAAATCTTGCATTCTTATTATCAAAACATACAATATATGTTCTGTTTCGTGTCTGAGGTACTCCATAATCAGCTGAATTTAATATGTCACAGAACACATTATATCCAAGCACATCATGTAATATTCTGTATATTTCTTTATATGTTTCTCCATTATTATGTGTTCTCAAGGACCTTACATTTTCAAGAATAATTGCCTTCGGTTTCTTTCCTTTTTTTATTTTATCATCCACAATCTCTGCTATTCTGAAAAACAATGTTCCTCTTGCATCTTCAAACCCTTTTTGCTGCCCCATCATACTAAACGGCTGGCACGGAAAACCACCTATCAGTATATCGCAGTCTGGTATCTCCTCTAATGGAATTTCATTTATATCTCCAAGAACAATATGTTCTCCAAAATTAGCCTTATATGTCTGCACAGCATATTTATCAAAATCATTTGCCCATATTATATCATAGCCTGTATCTACAAACCCTTTATCAAGTCCACCAAGCCCACTGAAGAATGAAACTACTTTCATTTATTTTTCCTCCTCAAGCTTATTATTTTTTATGTAATCTCTGATCCACAATCCAATTTCCACAGAGGCAGTTTTCCCTTCATTACGCAATAATGTCATAAATTCATCTTTTACTGCCGGTTCAATTGAAATTTCTATTTTTGCAGTTTTTATTCTACCTGCCGGTCTTCCACAATTACTTTTCTTTTTATTAGTCATTGCATTCTCCTCCGTTTAATAAACATATTATATAATGTTTTTATCAGGGTGTAAATACATTCTTTATTAAAATTTATATATACACTTTCTTTTCTGCTTGATATAATAAATATAAATCTACAGAAGGGAATACAATTACATGTACAGACAAATCATTGATACATTAAACCAATTTCTAAATTACATACATATCCCTGGCACACCACTTAATCCAGATGCTTTCCAGGGAATATTGGTAAAGAAACTTTCAAACCAGAATATTATAAAAGATAAGCGAAGAATTAATGCCGGGGATACTTCTTCAACGGTAAACCAGACACATATTGATGTTACTGGTAAACAAGGCATGTTATTTTTCTTTGAAGAACTGAATAATGCAACAACCTCCGTACAAAGCATTGATATTGATATATACGATAACAATTTCAGATACCTTCATGAAATCGACCAGCCCTCTGGCAGGATGGATTTAAACGGAAACACTTACTATGTACGTTCCAATATCAATCTGCCACAATACTTAACAGATTTCAATTTTGCTCTTCACAGTTCTGCATATAAAAAATATGGTCATACTGGTGACCAGGTACAAATAAACATCCCAGATTCTGAAGAGGCTTTTACCCAGCTTCAGAGATTTGCATTCCAGGATGATGCTCTTGTTATGCTAAGATATGATTACTTGAGATATGTTGCTATTCTCATTCCGTGTGAATTATGTAACAACCTGTACTCTATTACAAACACACATGGTACCCATAATGTAAATTATGTAGCAATGAATCCTTCATATAACCCAGTATTAGCACATCAGATCCAGTATAATATTATTTCAAATGATGTAATTTGCGATGATGTTGAAGCCATGACTTTGCAACGCACTCTAAATAATAACCCATGTGCCGGTACAGATGTTGAAAAGATTGTAAAAACCCGTGTTTCGCAAGGCTCTTTCCGCAGACTGTTACTTCTTGAACGTCATCACTGTAATCTTTGCGATATTTCCACCACATCTGTATTACGCGCAAGCCATATTAAAGAATGGGCTGAATCCTCCAAAGAAGAACGTATAGATGCAAACAATGGTTTGCTTTTATGCGCTAATCACGATGCCCTATTTGACAGACATCTAATATCTTTTGAACCTAATACAGGAAATATCTGCATTTCAGCATCAATTGACGATGATCAGCGAAATGCCTTAAATCTTTCTAAATCCGCCAGAATTTCTATGAATGATCGAATGAAGGCATACATGCAGATACACTACAAAAAATTTATTGAAAAAGAAAATCAGTAATTTTCCAATTGCGAGATGTACCTACATACATCTCGCAATGTTTTATCTCCGCATATCCCATATCTTGTCTTTTGCTTTTTCTGTATTAGTATCTCTACTAACTCTCTCATCATAAATCCTCTGAAACTCCTCATAAAGCTCATCTCCATCCAGTTTTATCCCCAGCCTTTTCATTACATCTGAGAACAGTCTTATGCTTCCACTCACATCAGCTATATCAAATCCAAATACATCAACCTTAGCAGAATCGTCGACATTCTCATAACCACCAAGCTCTGATATTCTCCTGACAATCCAGCCAGCTTTGTCCACAGATTCAGTTTCTCTAGTTTCCACAAATTCATTTTTATCTGTTACATCAACCATGCTTTCGCCAACTCTTGCCATATTCACATCAGACGTATTATGAATCTCTGGTATTCCTATCCCCTCTAAATCAGTCTGCTGTTTGCTCACACTACCTGTTTGCTCTTTCTGTACGCCTATTTCATTCTGATTATTGTCAGACTTCATTCCTGTAACACTTATATCCAGCTCAACAACCGCTTTCTCCGTTCTCTCAACCAGCATATCATCTTCCATCCCCGGTATCTCAACATCCCTGTCAGCAACAATCTCCTCATTCTCCGACACCGCATAATAAGCTGTATACAAATCTTCTTTCACAATGCCATCAGCAAGCTGCAACTGCTTCTTAATCCCTCTTTTCTCCTGCTTCAATTCGTCCAGTTCTTTCTGCACTCCCACATGCCATATCTGATATTCCCGGTACTGCTCTTCGTTCTTAATACTGCGTTTCCGGCTAGAGTTTTCTCTGTATATCTCATGCTGTCTGTCCTCAATCTGCTGAATCTTTTCTTTCTGCTCACTTATGAAATCCACAAGCTCCACAACACTTTTGATGTCATTATTTACAAGTAGCAGATATTCGTCCTGTAACTGATGAAACCTTTTCAAATCCTCTGTATACTTTGCTCCACCAACCTCAAAACGCTTCTGCTCTACAATCCTTAATCTGTATAGCTTTGCATAAAATTTCTTCTGGAATGGTGACAGTTTCGCCCTGTGCAATCCCCTGATATCTGACGAATAAAAGTAAGGCTTTGCCATCCAAGGCATATCCACATAATGCCGTAACATATCTTCTGAAAACATCTCGTCCAGTTTTGCAAGCTGATGATAATACTTGAATCCCGGTGCCTGAACTTCCATCCATGCGTCTTTCTTGAATACATATCCAAGTCTTTTCATCAGATATTTAAAATGTTCCACATTTCCGGCTGCATACGCACACATTTTTGCATCACGAAGAATTATCTCTTTCATGGACATCTCTTTTTCCCATTTGTCCCTACTGATATTCTTCGGATTTCTGCTGTACTCTGCCGGCATGACGGAAAGTCCCAGCTCATCACAATATTTATTTGTAATAGGCTGGAGATGATTCTTCCAGTTGCCTTTCGGTGAATTGTATTTCTTGCCCGTCGTCATGCTGACGCTATTCCAGATAAGATGTCCATGCATATGCTCCCTGTCAGTATGAACCGCATACACAGCCTCATAATCATCACCAAGCACATCCTTCGCAAAGTGCTCCAGCACATACATTGCCTGCTCTGCCGTCACTTTTTCTTCCGGTGAAAATGATATGATCACATGATACCCCTGCCTTTTACCCGTCTTATTAAAAATGTTCTTTGTCTCCTCCATCTGCTCAAATGCCGTATCCGGCAGGCAGTTAATACCGCCCACCAGTACACATTCTTCTGTCTTATCCGGATTCTGGATATATTCCAAAGCATTCTTCAGATGCGATGCCGGATTTCTGTCCTCTGATTCCATGATATTCAAGATCTTTGTAATCGCCATACTTCCAGCACCTCCCCGAATGTTTTCTTTACATCATCCAGACTGTTCTGCAGCTTGTCAATGTCGCTGTAATACAACCTCCCCTGTGAATTGCCAAGCTTTACCGCCTGATTAATATTATTTGCAATACCGGCAATAACACGGATTGCCCTTGCCCTGTCCTCAGGATAACTTGTATCTATATTGCCTCCTGTCCGGATTAATTCTCTTATATAGGCACTTGCTGTCATTCCCGTCCGCTTAAGTGCCACTTTCAGAATATCCATATCTTTTTCCGACAGCTTCACAGATATCTTATAATCTTTCCTGTCAGACTTGTATCTTCTCTTTCCATCTGCCATACATTTCTCCCCTTTCGTAATTTTTCAATGCTGTATCAAACCAATCTCTTTTTATCTGTACCATTGCTTTTTCATCCTTTCTTAAAATAGTGTTCACTGGTTTTGCAAGATGCGGAAAAGGTCGGACCTTTTCCCGAAAAAATATAAACGCATCAGCGTTTACATAATTTTCCGTCTTGGCAGGAGCACCTGCACCCTGTATATGATAAAGTCCATATAATGGTGTAAATTACAAATTTATATAAAAAAGAGCCGAGAGCTCATCTTTCAGTTATAATTAAGTTACCACACAAAAACATAATT
>QWCK01002716.1_pt1 | contig 21284 bp, 16 predicted proteins | sample 1972571 | NCBI WGS metagenome assembly QWCK01 (sample SAMN09866710, study PRJNA288562) | Human gut metagenome isolate term2_stool, whole genome shotgun sequencing... | isolation source: gut | host: Homo sapiens | place: USA: California | reverse complement strand
AGAGGGGCTTGACCTGCGTAGCAGGTCATGGGGTCCCCGGAGTGCTTTTACCGAGCCAGGCTCGAACTTGCAGGTACAGCTGCAGGTACGCGGACTATTACCGAACCAGGCTAACCAGCGGGAAGGGGCTGCGCGGGGCAGGATGACGCCACCGAAGCCATTGCGCGCTTTTCTTCGGGAGTAACCCACAGTTTCCATTTTTGTTTTATCGCGGTCTGTAAAGCAACATATTGGCATTGAAACCCTTTATTTGGGGGTAGCCAACTGGCAGAGTCCTTATCTTTCTTATCTTGGTTTGCCGTTCCATCAACCGCCAGCAGATTCAACGGATCGTTGGCGAACTGTTCACGAGTCTTAGAGTCCCACCGGCTAGCTCCGGTTTTCCACGCATTGGACAGGGCGACTACGTGATCTATTTGCACCTTGCTGGAGCTTTGGGCACCTTTGTGAAACTGCTGGTAGCGGCCGGTGTAAGGTTCGGTAAACTCTCCGCTAACCACTACACAGTCACGGGTTCCAGGCTTGGTGTGTACCTGTGAAAGGTCACGTTTTAAAATATCGTTCCGGGTATCACAACCATTGCGATCAACATCTGCCCAGCGGATCCCGAATTGGGAACGCTGATAGGGGGAGGCGCTTTCCCACTCGCCCTCAGGTAAAGAGGCAACTGCCTTGACTAAATCGGTTTGCACCGATTCGGAGAGGATTTGATCCGCGCTTTTTCCCCAATCTGGAAGCGTTAGTTGGGGAGCTCCCTTGGTGGAGAGTCCGGCTAAATCTGGACCTAAACCCGGAATAAAAGCCCAGGCTAACAGGGCAAGAATAAAGGTGGCGATGATGCGGTTTCCCCAAGAACCCTTCCCTGGCCGCCACCGGCGTCTACCTCGCCTGCTATACCCCATGTATCTATTGTGCTTATTTTGTGTAAGCTTTCCTACTTAGCTGTACCGCTGCCGGAAGTATTGGCTTTTTTCTCCCACGGTGCACAATAGAAGTATGTTCACGCTTTCCCAGGCAGGTGCCCTCGCCCCTGAGCTTCCGGCGACTAGTATACTGCCGGAGCTGAAAGGCGTCCTCGAGACCGTAGGAAAAGCAATTGTTACGGCAGCACCGGGATCAGGGAAAACTACTTTGGTTCCTCCTTTTTGCTGGGCTCTTGAGGACGCGCGGGCAAAAACTAGCGCCGAGGCAGCGGGGGTAATCGTGACCGAACCGCGCCGGGTTGCTGCGCGAGCGGCGGCTAGCTATCTTCAGACCTTATTGCCTCGAGATGAATGTGATCTGGCCGCGAAAGTGGCATTTTCGATCCGGGGAGAATCTACTCGCAGCCGTGATACCCGCATAGATTTTGTCACTGCCGGCCTGTTTTTGCGACGCCTGCTGGCAGATCCAGAAGTTTCTGGTATTGGCACGGTAATCATTGATGAAGTACACGAACGATCATTAGAGACTGATGTCTTATTAGCTCTGCTCTGCGAAGTACGGCAGCTGCGTCCGGAGTTGCGGATAGTGGTGATGTCGGCGACTTTAAATAGTGATCTTTTCCGTCAGGTCTTAGGGGAAGATACCCCCGTTTTAGAGGCGGAGGGCAAACTTTTCCCCCTGCAGGAAGTATTCGCACCGCCGCCAGCGCGGGTGCGCCGGATTAGTGAACGAGGAACCTCTTGGGAGTTTCGGGATTATTTGGCCGATCTGGCGTTAAACCGTCGTATTCAAGGTGACACTTTAGTGTTTGCCCCCGCAATCGCAGATGTAGAGGCGATTGCCGCTACTTTGCGGTCGCGCGCTAGTCAACCGCAGCGAATCATGACCCTGCACGGGCAGTTATCTGCCCGTGAGCAGACAAAAGTACTGTCCCAGGGCGCCTCTGCTGTTAGCGAGGACGCCCTGAAGCCGGGGGAGGGGCGGATTATTGTGGCCACTTCGGTGGCAGAATCGGCGCTTACTGTTCCCGGGGTTCGCCAAGTGGTTGACAGTGGATTATCGCGGGTTCCCAGTCGGCGCTTGCGCGGAAATGCGGGGGGACTCAGCACCTTGAGTTGCTCGCGAGCCGCGGCAGCTCAGCGTGCAGGCCGCGCCGCGCGCCTGGGACCTGGATATGTAATTCGGGCCTATGACCAGCAAACTTATGCGCGCATGGAAGCCGATACTCAGCCGGAAATCTTGTGCAGTGATTTGGCGCAGACCTATTTGCAGCTGGCAGATTGGGGGCAAACTGACCTGGAAGTTCTGGCGCTGCCGACTCCCCCTCCGCCTGCTGCCTGGCAGCAGGCGGAGAAGGAATTACAGGCTCTCGGCGCTATAGATGCTAACTGCCGGATTACCGCTTTTGGGCGCCAGCTGGTGCAAATTCCAGCTCACCCGCGCCTGGCACGTGCCCTGATTTTGGGGGCACGTCTGGTAGGTGAGCGCCGCGCCGCCCAAGTGGTCGCGGCTTTACAGGCAGATCTGCGCAGTTCAAACGGTGATTTGTGGGCAGCGATTCAGCGTGCGGAACGTCAAGGAGATAAAACCTACCGCACTGAGCGCAGCCGTTTTGAGGCGTTGGCGCGGCGCTATCACAAAATGGATTTCATTAGTGACGCTTTTGATTACTCGCTGTTAAAAGCCACAGATCAGTTGGGACGAACCGGCGTAAACAGCCATGAAGCGCAGTCTTCGCTTAGTTTGCAACACTTTGCAGGAGATCTAGGTGTAGGGGTAGTGGTGGCGATGGCTTTCCCTGACCAAATAGGCCGGTTAACCAACAAAGCTGGCGGGTATCAACTGTCTGGTTCGGGAGCGGCTCACCTAGACAATGACAGTTCTTTGTCCACTAGTAAGTGGTTGGCGATTGCCGAAATCGGGGTGCGCAAAGGAGGGAATGATCAAATTCGTTTAGCCGCACCTTTGACTGAAGAATTAGCCTTAGAGCTGGGGAAACATTTAGTACAAGAGAAACCCTTTGAAGAATTTAGGGACGGAAAAATCTGCGCGTGGCAAGAAAGATTATTAGGAGAAATCCCTCTGCAGCGCCAGAAAGCGAAAATCCGGGAACCTGAACGCCTCCTAGAAGCCGAATATCAGCGAGTGGGACTAGATTTTCTATCTTGGAATCCTAAAGCCAGTCACTTACGTGCCCGCTTGCGCTGGGCGGCGCACTATTTGCCTGCTGTTCCGGAAGTTGGTGACCAGGATTTACACGATAATCCCCGCTTCTGGCAGGTATTGATCAGTTATTTTGCACATGGAAAAAATGCCACTAATGCCCCGGTAGCTGCCTGGCTAGACGGTCTGCTGGACTACGAATCACGGCGCAGTTTGGAGCGGGAAGCCCCTAGCGAGTTTTTGGTTCCTTCCGGCCGGCGCGCCGCTATCATTTATCCAGATGAGGTAACCAACGGTCCGCCCCGGGTGCAAGCAAAACTACAAGAGTTCTTTGGCCTGCAATCCACGCCGAAAATCCTGGGCGGAAAGGTGAACCTGGCGATGGAGATGCTATCGCCAGCAGGACGTCCGCTGGCGTTAGTGACCGACTTGGATCATTTCTGGGATGAAGTGTATCCGCAGGTGCGTGCGGAAATGCGCGGTAGGTATCGCAAGCATCCTTGGCCGGAAGACCCCCGCGCCGCTATCGCGACTGCCACCACCAACCGCCAGCTCCGTTCCCGTAAATAAGGACGAAGGCTAGTAGTAGTGGGGGCAGGGGATAGATTTTTCCTCCCGCCCAAGAATTCGGTAAATACCAGCGGTATTTACCGAATTCTTGGGCCCACCGCGCCCACTCGGATAAAATCTATCCCCCGCCCCCGCAGTCACTCGGCGCGGATATAACCTGTTCCTCACGTCGGTTAGGTACTTGTGGCGGCAAACAGTAAAGGGCGGTGATTACTTATTGTCGATCAGGCTAGGCGGGCGTAAGAGCTTGGGCAATACCTTGGGTGTTGCCCAAGCTCTTTGGGCGGGAGACAAAAGTAATTACCGCCCTTGATGTCGGGATTCCTAATGTCGGTGCGGGAGGAAAAACCTAGCCCGCGCCCTCAGCTATTACGCATTCTAGGCTAGGGCAGCGCCTACTACCTCTTGCGCTTCAGAAATCACCTGATCTACGTGCTCATCGCCCTTAAAGGATTCCGCGTAAATCTTGTAGATATCTTCGGTACCCGAGGGGCGAGCCGCGAACCAGGCATCTTTAGTGACTACTTTCAGCCCGCCGATTTCGGCGTCATTACCGGGGGCGCGCACCAGTTTGTCGGTGATATCCTCCCCGGCTAGTTTCAGGGCGGTTACGTCCTCGGAAGAAAGCTTCTTGAGCTTGGATTTCTGCTCTGGGGTCGCCGCTGCCTCGAAACGCTTATAACTGGAAGCCCCGAAACGTTCCACCTGTTGCTGATGCAGCTGCGAGGGAGAAGAACCAGTGACTGCCAGGATTTCCGAGGCTAGCAGCGCCAAAATAATGCCGTCTTTATCGGTAGTCCATACTGACCCGTCCTTGCGCAAGAAAGAGGCACCGGCCGATTCCTCGCCTCCGAAACCGATAGTTCCCGAAAGTAATCCCGGCACGAAATACTTAAAGCCCACTGGTACTTCCACCAATTTACGCCCCATATGGGCTACTACCCGGTCAATTAGCGAGGAAGAAACTAAGGTTTTACCAACCCCGCAACCCTCGCCCCACTGCGGGCGGTGCGTGTACAGGTATTCAATCGCCACTGCCAGGTAGTGGTTGGGATTCATCAACCCATCGGGGGTAACTATCCCGTGGCGATCCGAATCCGCGTCGTTACCGGTCGCAATATCGAAAGGCGTAATCCCGTCCTCGTCCGGAGCCATCTTTTGCCGCAGCGATGCCATCGCGTTGGGCGAGGAGCAATCCATCCGGATCTTTCCATCCCAATCCAAAGTCATGAAGCTGAAAGCGGGATCTACATTGGGATTGACCACTGTCAGGTTCAGGTCGTGGCGTTCTGCAATCATGCCCCAGTAATCGACTGAAGCGCCCCCTAGAGGATCGGCACCAATGCGCACGCCAGCAGAGCGAATCGCGTCCAAGTCAATTACGCTGGGGAGTGCATCTACGTATTCTCGCAGGTAGTCATGGGGGTGTACGCAATCTGCTCGGGATAAATCTGACAAAGTAGAGCGGGGAACATTCCGCCAGCCATCCTCAAGAATCTGGTTAGCGCGGTCGGCAATCCAGCCGGTAGCGTCTACATCGGCTGGCCCACCGGTGGGGGGATTGTATTTGAAGCCACCGTCGCGGGGAGGGTTGTGGGAAGGAGTGATTACAATCCCGTCTGCCACATCTGCACCCGAGGTGCGCACCTCGCCAGGGGCTCCGTTGGCCTGCAAAATAGCCAAGGAAACCGCCGGGGTGGGGACGTAGGAGTTCCGCGAATCAATCCGTACGTCCACTCCGTTAGCTACCAGCACCTCTAGGGCGCTGCGGTGGGCAGGTTCGGAGAGGGCATGAGTGTCGCGTCCGATAAATAACGGCCCGTTAATTCCCTGGTTGCGGCGATACTCTACGATTGCTTGGGTGATAGCTACGATATGAGCTTCGTTGAATGCGTGGTCGAAGGCGCTGCCCCGGTGTCCCGAGGTGCCGAAACTTACCCGTTGGCTAGGCTCGCTAGGGTCTGGCTCTAGGTCATAGTAGGCGGCTAGGAGGTCATCGACATTGATTAAATCTTCTGGTTTGGCTTTCTGCCCGGCTCTTTCAAACATATAGTTAGTCTCTCACTTATTTGGGTTTCTGTCTGGAAAAGTACATAGGTTTCAACCAGGTAGCTGTTCTCTATTAAATTTGGATTGTGCATCGATTCGATTGGGCTATTCGGCAAGCTATGCAGCTGGCAGCACTTGCCGGTGAGGGCGGGGATGTCCCGGTAGGTGCGCTTGTGCTCGCTCCTCGGGAAGGAGGAACGGGAGCCCTTAATGCTTCCGACGGGGATATCTTCGAGGATGAGGGCGTGCTAGGGGTAAAATCTGCAAGCAGCTTCTCGGGTAAAGCTCAAGGTGATAGCGTGTTCGAGGTTCCAGAAGAACCCGAGTTAGAGGATTGGGAAATTATCGGACGCGGATTTAACCAGCGGGAGGTCTCCCCGTTTGACCCTACTGCTCACGCCGAGATTGTGGCTTTGCGGCAGGCGGCGAGGAAGCGTGGCAGCTGGCGTTTGTCAGATACTACTTTGGTAGTGAATCTGGAGCCGTGCACGATGTGTGCCGGGGCAATCGTGAATGCCCGGGTTTCGCGGGTAGTGTTCGGCGCTTGGGATGATAAGGCGGGTGCTGCTGGCTCTGTGCGGGATGTTTTGCGAGATAGCCGCCTGAATCATCGCGTAGAAGTTATTGGCGGGGTTTTAGCGGACGAGTGCGGAGAACAGTTAAAAGACTTTTTCGCTAGTCGGCGCTAGGGGTAACCCTAGGGTTCAGCCATTTACCGGCGCTTTAATGCAGAAGTTGCATCCAATCGTCAGTTCCTTTCACTGGGGACTTCTGTGCATCCTCTGCTCGTGTTTTCTGACTCTAGTTGGGGTGCGTTTAGGTGCTTGCTTTTTGGAATCACCGGTTATTCCGACAAATAGGCAGATAACTTTCCGGCAAACAGGTGGATAACTATCCGGCAAATAGGCAGATAACTTTCCGGCAAACAGGTGGATAGGCTATAGTAAAAATATGTCTGACTACTTAAAACGGGTAATTGACTATGAGATTGCCCAAGTGTTTCCCCAATTACCTGCACTGTGTATAGCAGGAGCTAAAGGAGTGGGGAAAACGGAGACCGCCCAGCGACTCGCCCGCACTACCTACCAGTTAGACCAAGTTGATACTCGCACTATCTTGCAAGCAGACCCGCGTATTTTCCTACAACAACCACCCCCAGTTCTCCTGGATGAATGGCAACTATTGCCAGAAACCTGGGACACCGTTCGCCGCGCGGTTGATGCTGGTGCACGTCCCGAAAGTTTTCTGCTAACAGGTTCCGCCAGCCCCAAACCCGGGGTACAAACCCATTCGGGAGCGGGCAGAATCATAACTTTACGAATGCGACCTTTAACCCTTTCCGAACGAGGAATTACTACCCCCACCGTCAGTTTGCGTGACCTATTCGCCGGTGAGCAAGCGATAACCGGTAGCAGTGACTTAACTGCCTCTGATTACGCTGATGCCATCTGTCAAACCGGGCTGCCCGGATTTCAACAATTAACTGGGCGCGCTTTGCGCTTGGCGGTAGATTCCTATCTGCGTGACGTGATGGATAAAGATATCTTTACTCAAGGATATTTCACCCGCACTCCGCACACTTTGCGAGCTTGGTTGCGTTCTTATGCGCAGGCTACCGCGACTACCGCGTCCTATGCGCAGATATTAGAAGGGGCTACTGCTGGCGAGGGGGATAAACCCAGTTCCGAAACTACCCGCACCTATCGAGATTTCCTGACCAAACTCTGGATTTTGGAGCCTCTGGAAGCTTGGCAGCCTTTGGGTTCGGGGTGGAAACGCTTGACCAGCAGCCCTAAGCATCATCTAGTAGATCCTGGCTTTGCAGCTCGTCTCTTGGATTTAGAGTCTCAGGATTTACTGACTCCTGCCGGGGCTAATATGTACGGTGCCCTGTTTGAGTCTTTGGCTGTGCTATGCGTTAGGGTCTTTGCTCAAGCTCTAGAAGCTACGGTAGGGCATTTCCGTACCCGCGCAGGTGAGCATGAGGTCGATTTGGTTTTGCAAGGACGAGGAGGGGCAATAGTTGCCTTGGAAGTCAAAACCGCGAATCGGGTCACTGACCATGACGTTAAGCATTTACTCTGGTTGCGCGAACGTGTCGGCGAAAAAATGCGAGCTGCCGCTGTCTTGTATGGTGGAAAACAGGCTTATATGCGAAAAGACGGGATTGCGGTGATTCCTCTGGGGTGTTTGGGGCTTTGATGTTGATTTTGGGTAGGCAAACGATTTGAGGGCGAGGGATCGTTTTTGCTGATAGCTACTAGCTGCTGCGTTAGTTTTTGCCGGAGCTGGCGGAAAGGTAACTAATGAGTCCTTTTGTGAGGCCGGAAGCGTACTGTTTTTGCCCTTGAGGGCTGGATAATCTTTGAGCGTCTTGAGGGTTCCTCATTTCGCCTAGCTCCACCATTACTGCTGGTACTTTCGCAAAATTTAGGGTTGCGAGGTCGGAGCGAGGCAGGGGTGCGGAACCGTAAATCGTTGAAGGGCTAAGCCCTGCCACCTGTAATCCCGAGGACACGGCGCGTGCCAGGCGTTTTGACGGTTCCCCTTGGGCAGAGTTTAGGGGCGGACTCGCAACCATGACGAAGAATCCGTGAGGGGTTGGTGATTGGGAACCATTGGCGTGGATAGATAGGAACGCATCGGCGTGTTTCTCGTTCGGGATTTGTCCGCGCCGATCGACACATACCTTATCCGTATGGTCATCTTTTTTAGTCAGATGAACGCTTGCCCCTTTTCCTTGCAGTTCAGCTTGGACAATCAGGGCAACTTTCCAGTTGGCGGTATGTTCAGGATATCCGTTGTTAGTTGCAGTCCCCGACGTGTTGCATATTTTGCTTCCTCCGCGTCCATCAGGGACTTTATTGGTTAAATGTTGCCCGTTAGAGTGACCGGGATCTATTACGATAGTTTTTCCTGCCAGTATCTTTTTAGGTTCTGGATCGGGGGTCGAGGGCGAGGTGGGAGGGGAAGCTGGGCTAGGGGAATCCTTAGCGGTAACGCTAGGAGTGGAGCTGCTAGCGATTTTCTTGGTTGCAGAGAAATCGTGGTGGTCGGTGGCGGGACTGCAAGCGCTTAGGGATAAAAGGCTGATTGCCATTACGGTGACGCCGAACCGGTACACCTTTTGGGGGGAGTAGGGGAATTTTTGGAACACGTTGTAATCCTAACTGTATTTTGAGGGCGAGCCCTAAAACGGGGAGTGGGTGCGCTAATCTGCGCTGCCTCCTCTGATTCCAATCGCTAATTAAAAGAGGAGAGTGCCTAAACCTGGTGTTAGCGTTTTGGAGTGGTTCTGTAGGTTTCTCCGTAGCGAGCAAGGGTTAAGTAACCCTAGCGGTTGTGTCTGGGACTTAGGTCGATTAGAGTAGGCTTTGTAAGGACAATTAAGCCAGTCGCGGTGATGCTAATAGCTTAGGCATGACCGGCGATAAGGTCAGCGGAAATCGAAGGAGATACTGACAATGGTAAAACAGCTGCAGCACTGGATTAACGGTGAATATGTGCAGGGTAAACCTGCCGGAGAAATTGACATCGAAGATCCGGCGCTAGGTGAAGTAGTAGCTACTGTTCCCTCCGCATCAAGTGAAGATCTGGATCAGGCAGTAGAAATTGCTAAAAAAGCGCAAAAAGAGTGGGCAAAACTCTCACTAGCCAAACGCGTGGACATTATGTTCAAGATGCGCCACCTGGTTTTGGAAAACCAGGACAAGATGGCACAGCTAATCGTGCAGGAACACGGCAAGAATTACTCGGATGCGATCGGGGAAATCCAGCGTGGCCGGGAAACCCTAGATTACGCCTGTGGAATTAACGCCAATATGAAGGGCGAGCATTCCTACCAGATTTCTACCGGCGTTGATATCTTCACCGTGCGGCAACCGGTGGGAGTAGTGGCGGGTATCTGCCCGTTCAACTTCCCGGCAATGGTACCCATGTGGATGCACCCACTAGCTATCGCTACTGGTAACGCGATTATTATTAAGCCTGCCTCCTCCACTCCTTCTGCTGCCCTCTTGACCGGCGAACTATACAAGCAAGCGGGATTGCCGGACGGGATTTACCAGGTATTGACTGGAAACCGTAACCTAGTTACCTCGATTTTGGAACACCCCGGAATTGACGCGATTTCGTTTGTGGGATCCACTCCAGTTGCCCATATCGTGCAGGACACTGGGGTGGCTCATGGCAAACGCGTTCAGGCGTTGGGCGGGGCAAACAACCACGCTATCGTAATGCCGGATGCCGATATTGATTTCGCCGCCAAACATATTTCGGCTGCCGCTTTCGGAGCAGCTGGTGAACGCTGCATGGCACTACCGGTGGTAGTGGCCGTAGGAAGCGCTGGTGAAAAACTAGCCGAGAAAGTTAAAGCCCACGCCGACAAGATTCATGTAGATCAGGGCATGGCCCAGGGCTGTGAGATGGGGCCGGTGATTGACAAGAAAGCACAGGAGCGAATCGAAGGGCTTATTACCGATGCTGAGGAACGCGGTGCCACTATTGTGCGTGATGGCCGCGGATTCCGGCCGGAGGGCTACCCGAACGGTTACTTCGTAGGGCCGACCATTATCGATAACTGCCCCAAGGATGCACCCGCATATTACGAGGAAATCTTTGGTCCGGTGCTGGTGATTACCCGCGTCGATTCCTATGAAGAAGCCATCGAAATCGTTAACTCCTCTCCCTTCGGTAATGGCTCTGCCATCTTCACCAATGACGGCGGGATAGCACGCAAGTTTACTCTTGAGGCTGAGGCCGGAATGGTGGGCGTCAACGTCCCGATCCCGACCCCGGTTGCCTACTACTCCTTCGGTGGTTGGAAAGACTCCCTGCTTGGTGACACTCATATCCACGGTCCCGAGGGCGTGAAGTTCTACACCAAGGCCAAGGCAATTACTACCCGCTGGCCGAGCGAGTCCGGACACTATGAAGCCACGATGAGCTTCCAGCGCGAAGAAGGCTAAGAATAGCCGGAACTAAAGGTTCAAGAACATTTGATGCAGGCGCGGGTCGCCAGTCAGTTCGGGGTGAAAAGTAACCCCAATCTGACTTCCGGCCCGCGCTCCTACAATTTTGTCGTCCACTCGTCCGAGTATTTCTACTCCTGAACCCACTTCGCTAATGCGAGGAGCGCGAATGAAGGTCATGGGCAGATCGTCCATTCCCGCAAAATCAGCCCGGGCATTAAAGGAACCAAGCTGGCGTCCATAGGCATTACGTTCCACGGTCACGTCCAAGGTGCCGAGCGCCAGGCGATCGACATCACGTTTACCCATAATCTGTTTGGCCAACAAGATTAATCCGGCACAGGTGCCTAGCACCGGCATCCCGGCTTTGACCATGTCTCGGAGCCGCTCCGCCATTCCCAGTTCAAGTAGGAGTTTTGATTGCACCGTGGATTCCCCGCCCGGCAATACCAGGCGGTTAAAACCGGTCTTTAGGTCTGCAGCTTCGCGCAGTTCAATTACCTGAGCCCCTAGTTTTTCTAGGCATTGTTCATGTTCAATGAAGGCACCTTGAACTGCCAGAACGCCAACTTTTTCCATTGAGTTTCGCTTACCGTTTCTGTTGCAGGGAATTACTTTCCGCGCTCGGCCATTAGCAGGTCAATTTCGTTTTCGTTGATGCCCACCATGGCTTCCCCTAAGTTTTCGGACAACTGCGCAATCAGCTTCGCGTCTTTGAAGTTAGTGACTGCCTTGACGATGGCCGCGGCACGTTTAGCGGGATTGCCGGACTTGAAAATCCCGGAGCCTACGAACACGCCCTCGGCACCTAGCTGCATCATTAAAGCCGCATCGGCTGGGGTGGCTACCCCACCAGCAGCGAAGTTTACTACCGGTAGGCGCGAGGAATCGTGTACTTCTTTCAGTAGCGATAGCGGTACTTCTAGCTGCTTGGCGGCTTCGAAAAGTTCGTCTTCGCGCAGGCTGGAAATCCGCCGAATCTCAGCATTCATCGCGCGCATATGGGTAACTGCCTGCACGACGTCACCAGTTCCCGGCTCACCCTTGGTGCGAATCATGGTTGCGCCCTCACCAATGCGGCGTAGCGCTTCGCCCAGGTTACGTGCCCCACACACGAAAGGTACTTTGAACTGAGTTTTATCTATGTGGTAGATATCGTCGGCGGGGGAGAGCACTTCTGATTCATCGATATAGTCGATTTCGATAGCCTCTAGCAGTTGTGCTTCTACAAAATGCCCGATGCGGCACTTCGCCATTACCGGGATAGAAACTGCTTCTTGGATTCCCTTGATCATTGCTGGGTCGCTCATCCGGGAAACACCGCCGGCGGCACGGATATCTGCGGGAATGCGCTCTAGTGCCATAACGGCTGCCGCGCCCGCATCCTCTGCGATCCGCGCCTGCTCGGGGGTGGTAACGTCCATAATCACGCCACCCTTTAGCATTTGCGCCAGTTGACGATTGAGCGCCACCCGTTCTTTCGGGTCGTTTGATTCCTGGACGCTGGAAGCGTTGCCGGTTTCCATTTTCCGTTCCTTCTTTCTGTGAGTGACCTTGTGGGTTGGCGGCGCTAGGCGACGCATTTTGCCCTCTATGCATCTACTTTACAAACTAACCTAGGGAAATAGGTATTTTATTGGGCAAACACGCATCTAGCGAACAAGGGTAGACCAGAGGCGCTACTTCACTCGAGAAAATTTAACTGAGTAACATTCTTGACAGCCTCCTTTAACGCGCGTTAAATAAAGGTAGGCAGACTTGAGTGGCAGCAGAGTCTGTAAAGGGGAAACTCGGTAGGGTCTCGACATAGCGAAACGTTTCGGCTAAACTGAGGATGTCCAATAAAAAAGCGGAGCGAAGAGGCCACTGCCTGCGGGAGAAACCTCGAAAACCGCCCTGCGAAATAAAGTCACCGCCAAGTACAAGGAATGAATAAATGGTCAAGATCGCCCTCGACCCCAATATGTATTACTGGTTCATGCCAGTTTCGCAAACCCTGCATAAAGCCCGGGAGCTAGGGTTTGATTACGTGGAGTTGTCGCCCACAGCAGATTTTCACTTTTGGCATCACTACCCCAAAGCCGATGACGCCTATGTGGCCGAACTGAATAAGGCGCAAAAAGAATCTGGGGTCAAGATCGCTACCTTGAACCCGGTTTTCAACTGGTCCAGCGTAGATGAAGAAGAACGGCAAGCCCAGGTGCGCAACTGGCGTAGGCTGTTAGAAATTGCCGATCAGCTAGACGTTCGTGAGATCGTTTCAGAGTTTTCTGGCGACCCTAACACTCCGCGGCGCTGCGAGCATCAGTGGTACAAGTCTATTGAAGAACTCACCCCGGATTTCGAAAAATATGGGATCCAGTTGCAGATGGAAGCGCACCCCTATGACTTCGTGGAGCTACATGATCCGGCCATCAACCTGATCCGCGGAGTAAATAAGCCCTGGATTGGGTATGAATACTGCGCCCCGCACACCTTCCACCTTTCAGACGGTAAAGGTGATGTGGAACGGATGCTGCGTTCTGCTGGTGACCTACTCAAAGAAGTACATATCGCCGATGTATTCAACCACAAGGCCTTCGATGGCAATCGTTACGTAATTAATCCTCCGGGAGTTGATGCGCGGGTACACCAGCACAATGAGATCGGGATGGGAGAAGTTCCCTGGGACGAGCTGTTTAGCACCCTGCGGGATATGAACTTCGATGGGGTGCTATCTCTGTGTGTATTCGGTTGGCATGACCGCGCCGACGAAATCAACAAGAAGATGATTGCCCGGGTAAAGAGCGAATTCGGACAGTAATCGTTATTCGATAAATCGATAGGAATTGGTTTTTCCGAGGGCGTAGCTGGCGTCCTCGGAAAACTACCTTTTAGGGTTGCTGTCCTTAGGAAATAGCAGTCTAAGAGATTAAACCCTCCCGGTTTACCTGCGCGTATTCGGGTAAAAGCAATGTGTATTCTAGGACGCTATCGGTTAACGCCAAAATGTGGTTCAGCGGTTGCGATTCGCCGCTTCTAGGGTTATTTAGCGATAATCTAAAAGCAACACTATGAAACAAAAACTAACTATCTCCGATGTGGCCAAGGAAGTGGGAGCGGCCATTTCCACGGTGTCTGTTGCGCTGTCTGGGCGACCCGGAGTCTCAGATAAGCGACGCGCGGAAATACAGCGCGCCGCTTTTGAAATGGGGTACCGACCCGATCGGCAGGCTGCCCTTATTCGCCTGGAACGTACACATCTGTTGGGTGTGGTGTTCTATATGGAGCAAGAGTTCCAAATATCGCTTATGGATCCGCTCTACCGCTACGCCGAAAAACACGGATATCGCCTGGTGGCAGCTGGTTGTGTGGGGCAGCGCAGCGAAATGGATTGCATCGAGTCCTTGATGCAAGACCGCTGTGAGGGGATTGTGCTAATAGGTACCAAACTTTCTGCCGAGGATTTAGAAAAAATTGCGGCAGTGATTCCCCTAATTACCTTGTGCCAAGAAGTTGGTTCCACCAGTGTGGATGCTGTGGTGTCTAACGATGCCTATGGGATTAAAAAATCCTTTGACTACCTGTGGGAACAGGGCTTTCGTGACATTGTACATATCAGGGGGGACAATCAAACCAATGCGCACGTACGGGAAGCCACCTTTAAGCAATGCCTTGCAGATCGGGGTTTAACCGCAGATGAAAGTCCTTCGTTGCGGATCTATCAAGGCGGGCAAAATACCGGTGATGGGGCGCGGGTTGCCGATCAGATATTACGACAGGTTCGCACCGGAGAACGAGAGATGCCGCGCGCAGTGATGTGCTTTAACGATCTGTGTGCGCAAGGATTCATGATTCGGATGTGGCAAGAAGGCGTAAATATTCCCCAGGAAATCGCAGTGATAGGTTTCGATGACACCCCGATTGCCTCCGAACCCTATGTGGAACTAACCACCGTGCGGCAAGACCGGGAGGAACTGGCCAGCTTAGCTGTTAAGCGACTGGTAGAGCACGTTGAATTCTTCTTTGATAAAGAAAACTATGGTAAAAAATGGGATGCGATTGAAAACCAAGTAGCCACTCGCCTGATTGTACGCAAAACAGCGTAAGAACTTGAAAGCTGAAAATTATTTCTGGCCGTTATAGGTGGTTGCTGACTAGTAGTCGTAACTACTTGTAGATATACAAGGGGTGCGGGTTCGAAGATTTTCTTCGAACCCGCACCCCTTAGATTTAAAGCGATCAGATTTTTAAAGCGACTAGGTTAGTCGGATTAAAAACCAGGGAGTACTGCCTTATCCGCCCACTCCTTTTCGATGAACGCCTTGACTTCCGGAGAGTGCAGCAAAGTGTCCAGCTTCTTAATCGCCTCGGTCTTTTCGGAATCCTTTTTCCAAACCAAAATATTTAGCGCAGGATTATTCTTGGTAGATTCCAGGATCAAGGCTTCAGAGGGATTTTTGCCTCCAAGTTGAGCAAAGTTACCGTTGATGACGGCGATATCTAAGTCAGCTAGGGCGCGCACTAGCTGCGGACCTTCTACTTCAGGCAGCTCGAATCCGCGGGGATTGTATTCTTTAGACTTGGCAATTACCGATACCTTCTGCTGCTTTTCATCCTTCGGCAATTTAATTAAACCATTGTCAGCCAGTAGTTTTAGGGCGCGCGCCTGGTTAGTGGGGTCATTGATGATCCCAATCTTGGCGCCGTCCTTCAGCTCCTTAATATCTTTCAGCTTTTCGGAATAAATTCCAAGCGGCTCTAGGTGGATTCCCTTGCCATGCTCGAACTGCCATTTGTTCTTGGCGGTCTGATCATCGAAGTAGGGAACCGTCTGATAATAGTTGGCATCCAGATCCCCAGAGTTTAAGGCTTCATTCGGCTGGACGTAGTCGGTGTATTCTTTGACTTCCAACTCGATGCCCTGCTTTTCAGCCAAGTTATCGGCCACGTAACGTAAAATCTTCGCATGTGGATCAGGGGAAGCCCCTACGATCAGTTTGGTGTCGCCGCCAGCAGAATCGCTTCCACCGCAAGCTGCAAGTCCCAGTGCTAAGCCGGCAGCTCCAGCTGCGGCCACAATTTTCTTCCAAGTTTTCATTTTAAATATCCTTATAAGTAGTTTTTAGGTAGTTTACAAAGTTTTCTTACCCGCCCTCACCAGCGTCTACGAAATGGACTAGGGAGGGGGATTCCTGGATAGCAAGTGCCACTCCAGAAAAAATAACTTTTATCGAAAACCGCTAAGAGCGGTAAGAATCTCCGACTGGTTTTCCCTTAGCGGTGATCTACCAGCCGGCTAAGCATATCGCCTAGCCACTGTACGATGACTACGATCAGCAGGATGTCGATAACCACGATTAGCATCACGTCACCCATAAACTGGTTGTAACCATAGTTTATGGCCAGAGCGCCCAGACCACCGGTACCTAAAGTACCTGCCATCGCCCCATAGCCAATCAAAGAAATCAAAGTGACGGTAACTGACTGGATGAGGGCGGGTAGCGCCTCGCGCACCTGCACCCCCATCATGATTTGCCAGTTAGAGGCACCCGCCATTTTCGCGGCTTCTAGTTTGCCGTCCTCTACCCCCTGCACATTGGATTCCACCAGGCGGGCGAAGAATGGTGCCGCCGCGAGTGTTAGCGGAACTACTGCCGCTTTCCATCCCAAAGTGGTGCCCACCAGTAGACGAGTAAAGGGAAGAATCGAAATCATCAAAATGACGAAGGGTAGGGAGCGCCCCACATTCACGATGAATCCCAGCACCGAGTAGAGCACACGCGCGACTTTAGACCCTGACAGTAGCCCCGCGGGAGCGGTCGCCACCAGCAGCAGACCAATAGGCAATCCCAGCAGAATCGAGAATAATCCCGACCAAAGCGACATATAAATGGTTTCTAAAGTGGCATCTAGCAGATTATTAGTAATCACCGGATTGGAAAACCAGCGGCCAGAGCTATCCGCAGCTAAGGGCATCATGGACACAACCTGTGAGGTAGTAGCGGTAAGACTCATGCTCGCACCTCCGTATAGATGTGATGATTTTCCATTTCGCGGATAAAAGCGTCCAGTCCTGTAGATTTCACCCCGACAGCTAAGCGGCCCACTTGTGTGGTTCCCACAGTCTCAAAAGTTCCGGCCACGATATCTCCGCCCAATTGGGCAACCAGATCCATAACTTTCGATCCGGTGGGCACTCCTGGCGAAGAAGTAAAAGCAATATCCACTACCGAGGCGGGTTCGCCATCCAGAGTAACCTCGTCATCAACATTTGGAGGCGGAACCAGATCCTTAGCCAGCCGCGAAGAGTGCGACTTGACTACATCCGCTACCGAACCCGTCTGCACGACTTTCCCACGCTCCAGCAAAGTCACGTGAGTGCAAATCTCGCGGATCACGCTCATTTCGTGGGTAATGATCACTACGGTGACCCCCAAGCGGTCATGCACATCTTTAATTAAATGCAGGATCTGCTGGGTCGATTCCGTATCCAAAGCGCTGGTAGGTTCGTCGCATAGCAACACTTGGGGTTCATCGGCAAGTGCCCGGGCGACCCCTACTCGCTGTTGTTGCCCCCCGGAAAGCTGAGAGGGGTAAGAGGAACCCCGATCATGCAGTCCCACCAAATCCAGGAGATTTTGTACCCGCTCATGGCGTGCCCCGCGTTTTTGCCCCGCCAAATACAGTGGGTAGGCAATATTGCCGGCGGCAGTACGTGAATCGAGCAGGTTAGCTGCTTGAAACACCATCCCGATAGAGCGACGAGCCTGGCGCAAATGTTTTTCAGACAGGTTAGAAAGATTTTGTCCTGCCACCAAGATTTCCCCCGAAGTGGGATGTTCTAGCGCAGTCAAGCAACGAATCAGCGTAGATTTTCCGGCTCCGGATTGCCCCACGATGCCATGAATTTCCCCGGCTCCAATTTTCAGGGAGATACCGTCGAGGGCATGTAGCTTGTCTTGCTTTTTGCGGGGATAAATTTTGTAAACATCCCGCAGCTCAATCAACGGATTTTCCGCTTTAGCGTTGCTCATAAGTTCCTTCCCATCGGTCCTGGCATTAGCACCGTCTTATCGGTTGCTGCAGTGCGCGAGCCAGGTCTCTGCACTGCTCTTGATGGCTACGTTCAGACTAAAGCCCCGAAAAGCAAAACACCAATTATTGAAACGGCTTGTAGTTGCTTTCACGTTTTCGCTAGCATGGAGCCATGAAAGAAACAGCGATCAAATCGATTCAGTGGTGGTGGCTCGCCTAGGCGGGTCCTTTCTTTCAGGCATTTGTTTAACCCGCCCAGTGGCGGGTATTTTTTTGTCTCCCGCCAGCGGAAACTATTTAATAGAAGTGATATTTCATTGAGGAGCATAAAATGACTGATAACCCCAAAATCCAGCCTTTAGGATTTCCGATCGATAGCCATATCCCTTCTCGCTGGTACAACCTGGTCGCTGATTTCCCGGAGCCGATGCCTCCCTACCTGAACCCGCAGACCCGCCAACCGATTACCGCGAAAGATTTAGAACCGCTATTTGCCCCCGGCCTCATCGAACTAGAGCTGAGTAAGGAACGCTATATAGATATTCCTCAGCGGGTTCGGGAACTGTACACTAATTTCCGTCCTGCACCGCTTTATCGCGCTCATAACCTCGAGCAGGAATTAGGTACCAAATGTCGTATCTACTACAAATATGAAGGTAATTCTCCTGCCGGATCCCATAAACCGAACTCGGCATTAGCGCAGGCTTACTACAATGCAGTGGCCGGGATTAAGCGGCTCACCACGGAAACTGGTGCCGGCCAGTGGGGAGCGTCCCTGGCGATGGCGTGCTCGATGCTGGGGATGCAATGCGAAGTGTGGCAGGTACGTACTTCCTATGACCATAAGCCCTATCGACGCTTGCAAATGGAAGTCTATGGCGCTCAATGTCACGCCTCACCCTCCGAATTAACCGAGTCGGGGCGTAAAATCCTAGCCGAAAATCCCGATACTTCCGGGTCTTTAGGGATGGCGATTTCGGAGGCCGTAGAATCTGCGGTTTCGGATCCGCAAGCTCACTACGCTTTGGGCTCGGTTATGAACCAAGTGATTATCCACCAGACGGTAATCGGCCTGGAGGCGCAATCCCAGCTGGCAGCAGCCGGAGAATCCGGAGCGGACTTCATATTCGGATGCGCGGGGGGAGGATCTAACCTGGGCGGTCTGGCTACTCCCTTTATTGGAGAGAATCTGCGTGAAGGCAAGAACGCCCGGGTAGTGGCCTGCGAGCCGGCTGCCTGTCCTTCGCTCACCCAAGGCGAATATCGTTACGACTTTGGGGATATGTCGGGACTGACGCCTCTAATGAAGATGTACACCTTGGGGCATGACTTCGTTCCTGATCCGATTCATGCTGGTGGCTTGCGTTATCACGGGATGGCGCCGATGGTGTCTCACGCCTATCACTTGGGATTAATGGAGGCGCGCGCCTATCGGCAAGAAGAAACCTTTGCGGCCGGTCTGGAGTTCGCGCGTGCCGAGGGGATTATTCCCGCCCCCGAATCTACCCACGCGATTGCCGGCGCTCTGGACTTTATCCGTTCGGGGCAGGCTCGTGACGGTCAGGCACTCTTGATCGGACTTTCCGGCAACGGGGTGCTCGATTTGGCGGCCTACCACCAGGTGCTAAAGAAGTAACTGAACTTTCGATAGCGGCGACGAGGTTTTCCTCGTCGCCGCTATCTATTTGCGCCAGGTGCGATTTTGTTTATCGAGGACGCGAACGGCTTCTTCTAGGGCGCGGCGATCCAGTTTTCCGCTGGGTAGCTCAGGAAAGTGAGGGAGCAGAGCCGCCGCGCGAGGCAGATGCGAGGACGGCAAGTGCTCTCTAAGGGATTCACGCAGTTCGTAGCCTAACTGGGCAAGGTCGGGAGTAGCGGTGGGTTCGGCAGTAGGCAAACTGACAGAAGAAAAAACAGCGCAAAGTATCTGCCCCCATTCCTCATCCTTGAGGGCGCAAAACTCTAACCCGGGAAAACCCACCTGTTCGGCAGTGTGGGTAACCAGCGGTAAAGAGATATTTTCCCCCCCAGAAATAATGGTGTCATCCAGGCGTCCGAGCACTTTCAAATGGGCAGGGCTGGACATGTCGATAATGACAGCCCTATCCCAGAGCTCATTCTTCTCCGCTTTAATGCCCTCATTCTCGTCTGCAAAAACTATCCTGCCAGTATCGTTGGTGGCTAGCCAGCTGGTACTGGAAAACTCGCGGATTTCTGGATCCGATTCTGCCTCCAAATAGCCGCTCATCAAAGTGGGGGTAGCCAGCCAAATTCTGCCCTCGTTGACCGCAACGGTAACTCCGGGCAGCGGCATGCCGTCATAGACACAGCCTCCGCAAGTTTCGGTCATCCCGTAGGTGGTGACCAGATTTAACCCAGCCGCGCGTCCAGCGGAAAGTAGTGAGGAGGAAATATGGGCTCCCCCTACCAGGATCGCAGAGCATATCTGCAAAGCTGCAGTAGTTTTGGGATCGGCAAGGGCGCGACGCAGCTGAGTGGGAACCAGCGACAGATAGACGGGAACGTTATCCGCGAAAATGTTTTGCAGTGCCTCCCGGAGTCGAGAGAGCTTAAAACCGCCGGTCATATCGATAGTTACCGGTTCAGTTCCGCCCGCATAGGCGCGAGCAATCACCTGGAAACCGGCGATATGATCCCTAGGAAGTGCTGACACCCAGATACCGTTTCCTCCCAGACGCTGCGCGGTCGCCCGATGGGAAGCCTGCAAAGCCTCCACAGATATTCCCACCAGGCGCCCTCCGGGTTTCGTAGACCCCGAGGTGGAAAGGATAAAACTGACCTGGCTAGGGAGGCGGCGCAGACGCTGTGCTTGCCTCAGCGCCCATGAGGGAGAAAGATGCTCGGTGCGTGCCGGGAAAAATATTGGGTGGTAATCGGCCAGAATCCTTAACGCGAAAAACGGTTTAGCTGGCACGGCAACCGCGGATAAATCAATAGTGGGTAGGGAAGTGAAACTATCCGGCCAGAGGGCGGTGCGTAGCGCGGTAAAGAATAAGGTATCGCGCGCAGGATTATCGGATACTGGCAAGAAAATCAGTGGACGCGGGATAGAGTCCTCGGTTTCTTCTCCCAGTTTCTTCTCTGCATCCAGTTCGCTTTGCAACCAGACAAGTTGCGGAGCAGGTTCTTGTTCTCCACTCTGGAAACCTTTAGCGCCATTGCCCTCCTGAGGAGCTAAAATTTCACTGGCTGCCCGAGCCTCGGCACTCGGTGGGGGAACAATGCGCAAAGTCAACCTCCGTAAATAAACGTTACTGCCCAGTCTATCGCCAGTTCCCGCCATCCTGATTCAAGCGCAGATCCTGGGTTTTTCCTCGCTTCCGCGTGCAGGGGCGGATTTTGCCTCGCGCCCCGAAATCCGGAAAATGCTCTGGCATTTTCACGGATTTAGTGCCCGAAGCCTACCCTGCGGCATAAATCCGCCCCTGCACGCTCAGTACGTACCTTGCGGAAATCTTGTACCAGCTGTGTCCCTTGCGTGGGGGAGAAGTTTTATCCGAGCAGGCTAGGTGGGCGCAAAATTTGGAAAACGCCGCTACGTTTTCCAAATTTTTGGGCAGGAGGAAAAAC
>QWCK01002712.1_pt1 | contig 21311 bp, 16 predicted proteins | sample 1972571 | NCBI WGS metagenome assembly QWCK01 (sample SAMN09866710, study PRJNA288562) | Human gut metagenome isolate term2_stool, whole genome shotgun sequencing... | isolation source: gut | host: Homo sapiens | place: USA: California | reverse complement strand
GCGCATAAAGCGAGCATTTAAACCGCCGCGACTAAAGTCACAAATATAGGGTATCGGTTCTCTTCTCAGGCGTCTGTTTGTCTAACGAATTAAATAGTAATCCACCTTACATTTGTTCTGGACATTCAATTCCTAATAAGTCTAACGTGGATTTAATTACCTTCATTGTTACATCTACAACTTTTAATCTTGCCAGTTTTACATTTTCCTCTTCTACGTTAATCTGGCAGTCATGATAGAACTTATTAAAGTGCTGAGCTACAGATACTGCAAATCTTGCGATCATAAATGGTTCGTATTTGTCTGCTGCTTCTTTAATAACTTCTGGGAATCTTGTAAGGTCTTTTAACAGATTCATTGTTGCGTCATCTGTTAATACGGAATAGTCGATTTCTGCTGGTAACTCTACCGCTCCTACCTTACGGAATACACTGGCACATCTTGCGTAAGTGTACTGTACATATGGACCTGTCTCTCCATCAAAGTTAAGAATCTTATCCCAGTTAAAGATAACATCTTTAATTCTCTGATTATATAAGTCATTGAAAAGAATGGCTCCGATACCAACCTGTCTGGATACTTCTTCTTTGTTTGGTAAGTCAGGATTCTTTTCATTAATGATTTCATGAATCTTTTCGATGGCTTCATGTAAAATCTGCTCTGCATAAATAACATTTCCGTTTCTTGTGGAGAGTTTTCCACCTTCCATACTAACTAATCCGTATGGAACATGTACAAGATTCTGATACCAGTCATATCCTAATAATTCGATTACTTTGAATACCTGAGCAAAATGAAGTTTCTGCTCTAATCCTGTTACATAGATACATTTATCAAAGTTATATGTTCTCTTACGATATAATAATGCAGCTAAGTCACGGGTAGCATAAATACTACTTCCATCTTTCTTCATAATAAGACATGGAGCCATATCATAATCATCTAAAGGTACTATATGTGCACCCTCACTCTCTACAAGTAAGTCTTTTTCCTGTAATTTTTCTACTACTTCATGAGTCTTATCACGGTAGAAGCTTTCACCTGTGAAATGATCGAAATCCATTCCAAGTAATTTATAAATTCGTTTATATTCTACTAAACTGATATCTTTGAACCACTGCCAGATAGAAAGAGCTTCCTCGTCTCCCTGCTCCATTTTAACGAACCATTCTCTTGCCTGATCATTTAAGGAATCATCTTTTTCTGCTTCCTGATGGAACTTTACATAAATTTTCATCAATTCGTCGATTCCATTCTCTTCTACTGCTTCTTTGCTTCCCCACTTTTTATAGGCAACAATAAGCTTACCGAACTGTGTTCCCCAGTCTCCTAAATGATTAATTCTTTCTACATGATATCCTAATTTGGAATAGATTTTATAAAGAGAGTTTCCGATAATAGTTGTTCTTAAATGTCCTACATGGAAGTTCTTTGCTACGTTTGGAGAAGAATAATCAATACAAACTGTCTTTCCTTCTCCCTCTGTTCCCTGGCCAAAGTCTGGAGTATCAACAGTATTCATAATTTCTTTTGCAAATGCCTCCTTTGCTAAGAAAAAGTTAATGTATGCTCCTACATTGACAACTTTATCAAAAATATCGTATCCCTTTTCATTAATCTGTGCTGTCAGTTCTTCAGCAATCATATTTGGGGCTTTGCGGAATACCTTTGCCAATTTAAAACATGGAAAAGCGAAGTCTCCCATATCTGTTTTTTTAGGAATTTCTAAAGCTGCTGCAATCTCTTCTTTATCCAACTGCTCAATATTTTCGGATAAAATATCAATAATCTTATTTTTCATTCTTTACTTCCTTTCTCTTTTTCATTCATCTTTAGAATCTTTTTATACGATTTGTGAAAATCTGATTCACAAGTTTTTATATATGATTTATAAAAATCTCATTTGCAAGCTTCTTATATAATTTATAAGAAATCTGATTCACAAGTTTTTATATGATTATAAAAATCTCATTTGCAAGCTTCTTATATAATTTATAAGAAATCTGACTCACAAGTTTTTATATGATTTATAGAAATCTCATTTGCAAACTTTTTTATCCATCTATATTCTATCTATATCATAAGATATTTTAAACGTATCCACTGGACCATCATCACACATACAATTCAGAGTGAGCAAAATTTTATCATCAGTTACTTTACCCTCTATTAAAATCATAGAAATATTATAATCTTCCACAGCAGACATAATATTAATCGTCAACTGTCTTAATATATTTGCCACTACTTTTGTATCAAGCTGAATTCCCCCATCCTCAAACTCTAAGAGAATTTCAAGTCCTTCATATTGATTCTGAAAAAAAGTAGTCAGCTCTTTTAAATTGAGTAAAAGTTCTGGATATACTTCATGATTCTTATAAAAATCTTCTACAGAAATCCTGTTTTTCTCTCCCTTGATCAGAAGAGTAGACATACTGTCTTCGGAATCTTCCTGTAGCATAGATTCTATATCCTGCAGGAAATCTTTAATCTCAAGCATCCTGCTGTCTAATAATTCTGCTTCCTCACTGATGCGGCTTATATTCGCAGTAAGCTGTTTTTCCTTCTCATCTTTTTGTTCTTCGTCTATTTCATTTATATTTAATGGTGAAAAATATTTTCTGACATCCCTTTTTTCGATGTGGGGAAATAACGTCTTATCTTTCTGCTCTTTTTCTAATTTTAACTGGAGAATCTCATTTTCAAGATTATCCTTTTTCTCTGATAAAAACAAATATTCATTAGAAAGATGCTTTCTTAGTTTATCATGAAAAACTGACATTCTCCCCTGTAAATTTGCATTATCTATAAAAATATCATTCTTTTCTTTTATATCCATACTAATATGCCCTATCTTTCTGATATGATATATTTAATCCTATCTCAGCTGAAGCACGTTTAAAAAGACATTCTGCGTTAATTGAGTTCAACTTCAGGTTACTCAACTACTCAACTGAAATTCAATAAAACAGCACATAGAAATGCTTCTTTAAACTTGCTTTAAGTTTCCTTCTATAAATTTTCTATAAAGGATTTTTTGATGGTGTTCCTGCTTTTCTCGGATAAAGCTTTGGTGTTCCCTTACATTTCTTAATTCTGATCAAAAAACGTTCTGCCTCATCCTCTTCTAAGCGGAAATCATCCACTTTTTCTATCTTACATCCTAACACATTCATACAATTTTGTGCATTAGAAATTTCCTCTAAACCTTTTTTTCCTTTATAGGATACAAAATATCCATTTGTTCTGACAAAAGGAACGCAGTACTCACTTAACACGCTTAAGTTTGCAACCGCTCTCGAAACACATAAATCAAAAGCTGCTCTTAAAGATTTATCTCTTGCTAAATCTTCTGCTCTTCCGTGAAGTGCTTCTAAGCCTTCTAAGCCAAGTGCTTCTTTTACATCTTTTAAAAACTTAACTCTTTTATTCAGTGAATCAACGAGTACAAAGTCAATTTCCGGATAGACAATTTTCAGTGGGATTCCCGGAAAACCTGCTCCCGTTCCTACATCGATACATGTTCTTATCTGACTCATATCCACAACTCTGCGACAACTCAGACTATCAATAAAATGCTTCTCAATAACTTCATCCTCGTCTGTAATTGCCGTCAGATTCATGGACTTATTTGTTTCGATGAGCATTTTGTAAAAAAGTTCGAACTGACCTAACTGTTTTGGAGTAAGGCTGATTCCCTCTTTTTCCGCTCTCGCTTTTAATTTTTCTTTAAAATCCATATAATCTCCTTACTTCCTATGTCTCATCTGCTCCATATAAATCATCAGCACCGAAATATCTGATGGAGAAACTCCAGAAATTCTTGATGCTTGTCCTACGGAATGTGGATGTACTGCCTTTAACTTCTGTACTGCTTCTGTACGCAAGTTATGCACTTCATCATAGTTGATTGTGTCAGGAATTAATTTATTTTCCATCTTTTTAAACTGTTCTACCTGCTGAAGCTGTCTCTTAATATAGCCTTCATATTTAATGTTAATGTTAATCTGCTCAGCTACATCATCGTCTAACAGCTCTCTGTCTGGATCAATTGGAGCTAAACTTTCATAATTAAGTTCCGGACGCTTTATTAACTCCTCTAATGTGGAACCACTATTTAGCTTCGTACTTCCGAGGCTCTCCAGCAACTCCTGAACTGTTTTATTAGCACCGATATTTACATGTTTTAAACGCTCGATTTCCTTCTCAATCTGTTCTTTCTTTAAAAGGAACTTATCATAACGCTCATCATCAATCAGGCCAATCTCATGACCGATTGGTGTAAGACGCATATCGGCATTATCCTGTCTTAATAACAGACGATACTCTGCTCTTGAAGTCATCATACGGTATGGCTCGTGGTTCTCTTTTGTTACGAGGTCATCAATTAATACGCCGATATAGGCCTGTGAACGGTCTAAGATTACTGGCTCTTTTCCAAGACATTTTCTTGCGGCGTTGATTCCGGCAATAAGTCCTTGGCAGGCTGCTTCCTCATAACCTGAACTTCCGTTAAACTGTCCGCCGCTGAAAAGTCCCTGAATATTTCTAAATTCCAGTGACAATCTCAACTGATTTGGATTGATACAATCGTACTCAATCGCATAGGCATTACGGATAATCTTTACATTTTCAAGACCTTTTACAGTACGGTACATTGCATACTGTACGTCTTCTGGAAGTGAACTGCTCATACCTCCAACATACATTTCGTTTGTAAATTCTCCCTCTGGCTCGATAAAAAGCTGATGTCTTTTTCTATCAGCAAAACGAACGACCTTGTCCTCAATAGACGGACAATATCTTGGGCCTGTTCCTTCAATGACACCCGCATAAATCGGAGAGCGATCTAAATTATCACGGATAATCTTATGTGTCTCCTCATTCGTATAAGTAAGCCAGCAGGAAATCTGCTCTCTCTTAATATCTTCTTCTTTATTCGTAAAGCTGAATGGCACGATTTTCTCATCACCAAACTGCTCTTCCATCACATCAAAATTAACGGAACGCTTATCAATTCTGGCTGGAGTTCCAGTCTTAAAACGATACAGCTCTACGCCATTATCCTTTAAAGACTGGCTTAAATAATTTGCTGCCTGTAAACCATTCGGGCCTGTATAATTCACAACCTCTCCATACAGGCATCTTGCCTTCAAATACGTTCCTGTTGCCAGTACAACCGTCTTGGCATGATAAATTGCTCCAGAAAATGTTTTTACACCTTTAATAACACCATCTTCCACGATAAGTTCTGTAACCTCTGCCTGACGCAAAGTCAGATGGTCGGTATTCTGAAGTGTATAACGCATTGTCATGGAATACGCATCTTTATCAGCCTGTGCTCTTAAAGAATGTACTGCCGGCCCCTTTGATTTATTCAGCATCTTAGACTGAATATAAGTCTTATCAATGTTTTTTCCCATCTCTCCGCCGAGAGCATCAATTTCTTTTACAAGATGTCCCTTAGAACTTCCTCCGATATTCGGATTACATGGCATCAATGCCACGCTGTTCATACTAACGGTAAAAATGATTGTCTCACAGCCAAGTCTCGCTGCCGCTAACGCCGCTTCACAGCCAGCATGACCCGCTCCTACCACAACCACGTCATAGTATTCTTCTACTGTTTTCATGCTATTCTCCTTGTTTCTTTATTTTCCTGTACAGAACTTGGAAAATATCTCATTCACTAAATCTTCTTCTACGGACTCTCCAATGATCAATCCTAACTTCTCATAAGCATTCATCAGATCAATCGTAAAGAAGTCCTCCGGCATTCCTGCCTCAATACTTCTCTCTACACATTCAAGACTCTCATAAGTCTTGGCAAGTGCATCTTTATGTCTTGCATTAGTAATGTAGACTTCTTGATTCACGTCTATTCTACCATGAAACATCATATTTTTTAATTCCATTATGAAATTATCTATTCCATCTCCATATTTTGCAGAAATAGAAATTACAGGTGTTTCCTCTGAAATATATTCCTTTAGAGCAGACTGTTCAAAACCACTCTCTTCTGTTGCTTTATCAGACTTATTCAATAAAATAATTTTCTTTTTATCACGGATTCTCTGAAGAATCTCGATATCTTCCTCACTGATTTGCACTGAAGTATCCATTAAAAATAAAATCAAATCTGCGCTTTCAATCTCTTTCTTCGCTCTTTCTACACCGATACTTTCTACTTTATCTTCTGTATCTCGGATTCCGGCAGTATCTACAATATTAAGCGTGATTCCATCAATTGTCACAGATTCCTCTAACGTATCTCTCGTTGTCCCGGCAATGTCTGTAACAATCGCTCTTTCTTCTCCTAAAAGAGCATTTAAAAAAGAGGACTTTCCTGCATTTGGCTTACCGACAATACAAGTGCGGATTCCCTCTGCGATAATTCTTCCATTATCGTAAGAATCCAGCATCTCTTTTGCTATAGTAATCCACTTCTTATCTTCTTCTAAAAGCTTCTCTGGAAATCCGTCTAAGCTGTAATGTTCCGGATCATCTAAGGCCGATTCTATAAATGCAATCTGGTAAATAATCTCTTCTCTTAACTGTTTTATTCTGTCGGATAATCCTCCCTTTAACTGCGTCATGGAATTCTTTCTTGCCATCTCATTTTTAGAATCAATTAAATCCATAACAGCCTCTGCCTGAGACAGGTCAATTCGCCCGTTCAGAAAAGCTCTTTTTGTAAATTCTCCCGGCTCTGCCGCTCTCGCACCATTTTTCAGTACCAGATTCAGCACTTTATACACAACTGTTACTCCGCCATGGCAGTCGATTTCCACAACATCTTCTTTTGTATAACTGTGCGGGCCTTTCATAATAAGCACGATACATTCATCCACAACTTCCTCGCCGTCTTTAATATTACCATAATAAATACGGTGATTTTCCAGCTGATAAACATCCACTTTTTTATTATATGGCTCAAAAATTTTCGCCAAAATCTCCATTGCTTCGCTGCCGCTAATTCTTATAATTCCAATTCCTGCGTTGGATACTGCGGTAGCAATCGCGGCAATTGTATCAAATTCATTTATCATTCCTATCACACTCTCCATTTATTCAAATTTTAACTCTAAAATCAAGTTTAAATGCTATAAAAATAGGAATGTTTAAAAATTCCCGTAAGAATCTTTAAACATCCCTAATCTCATACTTATGTTATCTGTCTCTCTTTAACATAATAACAACTTTTCTATACGGTTCCTCACCTTCACTCTTCGTACAGACATATCTGTCATTCTGAAGTGCAGAATGAATCACACGTCTTTCATACGGATTCATTGGCTCTAAAGCAACAGGTTTTTTCGTTCTCTTTACCGTATATGCTATTTTTTTAGCTAATTTTTCAAGTGTCGCCTTTCTTCTCTCGCGGTAATTCTCTGTGTCAAGTTTTACGCGGATATATGCATCGCTCTCACGATTCACATAAAGGCTGATAAGATACTGTAATGCGTCAAGAGTCTGTCCTCTCTTTCCAATAAGGATACCCATATCGGAACCAGATAAATCAATATTCATTACATTATCTTCTTCTCTAAAATCAATATTTACTGTAGTTTCCACTTTCATGGCAGCAAATAATTCGTCACAGAATTCCTGTGTTCTTTCTAATAAAGACTTCTTTAATATTACCTTAATTACTGCAGGTTTGCTATTAAAGATTCCGAGGAAACCTTTGCTTCCCTCATCAACTACTTCATACTGTAACTTATCACTGCTGATTCCAAGCTCAAGAGTAGCTGCGGTAATTGCCTCATCTACAGTTTTTGCTTTAAATTCTTTAACTTCCACTACTTCTTACCTCCCCTGGTATGTCCATGTTCCTTCTCATACTGAGATACCAGATAAGCCTTTTTACCAATTTCTCCAAGCTTGCTGATATCAACAGAATCAAGATTGGCATAATCTTCTGCACCTGTTCCTTCTGGTCCAGCGATTTTCTTTGTATTAATGGAAGCAATTTGCTTAATTGTCTTTCTTGCGGAAGGATTCTCAATCTCCTCTTTTGCGGCATCTGCCTTAGCAGAGGTATCCATGAGTCTTTCCATAAATGTTTTCTGTCCTTTTGCTTTCTTCTTTGCAGCTTTTTCTTTGTTCTTTGCAACAAGAGCATCGATATCTGCGTTATCCATATATTTATTAATGATAACCTGCTGTAAACACTGGAATAATGCACTTGTTACCCAGTAAATACCAAGACCTGCCGGAGTAACTAAACAGAAATATAAAGACATAAGAGGCATCATGACTGTCATGCTCTTTGTCATTCCTGCTGCTGGATTATTACCATCCAGCTCAGGCTGTTTCATTGTCTTTGCAGATAAATACTGGAATAATGCAGCTAGAATAGGAATCAGCCAATAAATAGAAGGATGAAATCCTGGTGTCTGAGATACATTGATTCCTGCAAAGAAATCGTTCATTCCAATAATATGAGTAGATGAAGTGTTAATTACATCTGCTGCTGATGGAATCGCTTTGGCAAGTTTATGCCATGCATCTGCATTAAAATAATTCAGTGTATCAATAATCTGATTCTTTGTTGCATCTGATGCAAGACTTGTAACGTAAGAAGACTTTAATCCCTTACCAATCTTATTAATCGCATCAATTGCGCCTGCCTGTCCTGCGATTGCAGTTACAACCTGCATGTAGACAGCCTTAACCTGTGGGATATATGCAGGAATCTTACGGATAACCTGATATAACGCAAGGAAAATAGGCATCTGAATTACTAACTGAAGACATCCACCCGTTGGGTTTGTGCCATATTTTTCGTAAACTTTCTGAATCTCTTCATTCTGCTTCATCATAGAAGCCTGATCTGTCTTATTACGGTACTTTCTCTGAATCTTATTGATTTCAGGCTGCATTACCTGACTGATCTTAGCAAACTTCTGTTGCTTAATAGTCAGAGGCAGCATTAATAATCGAACAATAATGGTAAATATGATGATACATAATCCAATGTTCTGAATGCCGATGAAATTCAGACAATAGAAAATGAATTCCATGACATACCCAAGTAAGGTAGCAATCCATCCGATAATCGGAGTGGTAGACTGCGTCAATAACATACTTTTCCTCCTTAACTATGGAACCGGATCATATCCGCCTTTCGAAAAAGGATTACAACGCAGAATCCGCCACGCTGCTAACAATCCCCCCTTTAATACACCATGCTTCTCAATTGCCTCTATCGCATACTGCGAGCAGGTCGGTGTATATATACAGGTCGCTCTTCCTTTGAGAGCTGACAGATATTTCTGATAAAATCTTATTATTTTAATCAAAATAATTTTCATTCCAAATCGTCGTCTTTCAATAAATGATGTAAATTCAACAAATGAAAAATGGCACTTTCAAATTTCCCATAGTCAGAATCTTTCGCTGACGGGCGTGCCACAATTACAATGTCATAGCCACTCTTGATTTCTCCCCAGTGGAGACGCATAACCTCTCTGATTACTCTGGTTACTCTGTGGCGGACAATACTATTTCCTACTTTTTTACTTACGGAAATTCCCACGCGGTTAGAAGAAGTGTCATTCTTCTTTATTATCATTACAAAACAGCGGTTCGCCTTAGACTTACCATTACGATATACCGCCTGGAACTCCCAATTCTTTCTTAAAGACTTAAATTCACTCACTTAACTTTCTCAACTTTCCAAAAAATCAATGAGAAAAGAAAAGGTCACATCACTGCGACCTAAGCTGATAATTTATTTCTTCCTTTTGCTCTTCTTCTAGCTAATACTTTTCTGCCGTTAGCAGTACTCATTCTTTTTCTAAAACCATGAACTTTAGATCTCTGTCTTTTCTTTGGCTGAAATGTCATCTTCATGCGAAAGCCACCTCCTTAAACGAATATTATACCTGTCTTGTTGAAAAACATCACTCCTATTATATTGAAAAAAGTGCTCTAAGTCAAGCAATTCCTGCGTTTTTTCTTATTAAATCTTTAATTTTAATTTTTTGCACATCCAAATCAGAAGTTATGCACGAGTTATCCACAAAATGTGCATAACTTGTGCATAACTATTGAAATATTCACAACTCCGCCGCAAAAATTCGTCAAGAGCTACTGTTAATCTGCAATTTTTGATGTGTATAATTTCGTTTAAGTTATCCACAATGTGTTATTTTTCATTTTTTTCTCTGAAAAAACAGCATTTTTCTCAGTTATCCACAATAAGTTATCCACATTTTCTCAAGATTCGTATATTGAAAAAACTTCGGTTCTGTTATACACTTATACTAAAAGCCGAGCTGTTTTTTAATCTCGATATTTTTACTAAAACAGTTCAACATATTAAACCAGAATGGAGCTAACAATGAAAGAATTAATTGAGTCAAAATGGCAAGAAATTCTGAATATTCTCGTAAAAGAACATGAAATATCCGAAGTTGCCGTTAATACTTGGATACAACCACTAATTATTCAGACAATTACAGATGACAGTATTACTTTTTTTATGGTACGTGGACCACGAGGAATTGAATTTATAAAACACAAATATTACGACATTTACCTCTCTATGGCAATTGAGCAGGTTACTGGAAAGCAATTTAAAATTCTTTTTACCGACTCCAATTCTGCAGCCCCGAAATCAGAACCGAAAAAAGTCAGTGTTCCTGCAGAATATATTGGTAATTTAAATCCAAGATATACATTTGATACATTTGTAGTCGGCCCGACAAACAAAATGGCTCATGCTGTTTCCGTTGCAGTCGCCGAATCACCTGGTGGTGCATACAATCCCCTCTTTTTATATGGAGGAGCTGGACTTGGAAAGACGCATTTGATGCATTCCATTGCACACCATATCATTAATAATCGCCCAGATTTACGTGTTTTATATGTAACCTCTGAAAAATTTACAAATGAACTGATCGATTCCTTAAAACATGACAAGAATAAGGAATTTCGTGACAAATACCGTAATATTGATGTCCTCTTAATCGATGATATCCAGTTTATAATAGGAAAAGAAAGTACTCAGGAAGAATTTTTCCATACTTTTAATGAACTTCACGAAGCAAAAAAACAGATTGTAATTTCTTCCGATAAACATCCGCGAGAAATTGCAACATTAGAAGAACGTCTTAGATCTCGCTTTGAATGGGGAATTACTGCGGATATTCAGCCGCCAGACTACGAAACTAAGATGGCAATTTTGAAAAAACGTGCTGAATTAGAGCATCTTGATATTAATCAGGAGGTTATGCAATACGTTGCTACAAATATTAATTCCAATATTCGTGAATTAGAGGGAGCTTTAAACAAAATTTATGTTTTCGCCAACCTCGAAAAGAAGCCTGTTACCTTAGAATTAGCGGAAAATGCTTTAAAAGATACGATTGAATGTCAAAAAGAGGTAACTCCACAGTTGATTATGGATGTCGTTGCCGAACACTATAATATTTCTGTTTCTGACATCATTTCTAAGAAGAAAAATAAAGAAATCGCTAATCCACGACAGATTTGTATGTATCTTTCCCGTAAATATACCGACTATTCTCTCCAAAATATCGGAAAAATTATGGGTAATCGCGACCATACTACTGTTATACACGGTCATGACAAAATTGGAAAAATGCTTGAAACAGACGAAAACCTTAAAAGCAACCTTGATATCATCATCAAGAAATTGAACCCACCAACGTAGTACATTTATATAGAAGAAACAAAAAAATAAAGGTGTCTTCACACACTGGGGACAACCCTTTATTTTTTTCCACATTCTATTCAGATTCGATGTGAATTGCCTGTGGATAGCTGTGGATAACTTTTGCCCAATTTTTCCTATGTGGATAACTATTTTTTTATTCACATACTTATCCGCATAGTTATCCTTTTCGAAAATCCTTGTATTATCGGCCTTATCTTAGTTATTCACATCCTACACACCCCCTACTACTACTACTGCGGATAACTTATTATATTTATATATATTTTACACCGAAAGGAGTTATACACATTTATGAAGATAACATGCTCTAAGAATCAATTTTTATATGGAGTAAATACAGTCTCTAAAGCTGTATCCAATAAGACAACAATGGATATTCTTCAATGTATACTGATTGAAGCTTATGATGATTGCATTAAATTAACTGCAAATGATACGGAACTTGGTATAGAAACAGTTATTGAGGGAACAATCATCGAACCTGGTAAGATTGCACTTGAAGCTAAAATCTTTTCTGAAATCATCAAAAAAATTCCAGATAATGATGTTTGTATCGAAACAGACGAGTCCGGAAAGACAAATATTGAATGTGAACAGATTCAGTGCAGCATTATGGGAAGAAAGGGAGACGATTTTTCACATTTACCTGAAATTGAAAAAGAAAACAAAATTACTCTCTCTCAGTTTGACTTAAAAGAAGTAATCAGACAGACGATTTTTTCTGTATCCGATAATGAAAATAATAAATTAATGACTGGAGAACTTTTGAGTATTGAAAATAATAAAATGACGGTAACTTCTCTTGATGGTCATAGAATTTCTGTTCGTAATATTGAATTACAGGAATCTTATCCTAAAATGGAAGTCATCGTTCCAGGTAAAACTTTATCCGAAGTTAGTAAGATTCTTCCAGGTGAAGCAAAAGATACGATTAATTTATATTTAACAGATAAGCATATTTTATTTGAGTTCGGGGAGACAAAAGTAGTTTCCAGATTATTAGAAGGTAAATTTTATAATATTGGGCAGATGCTTTCTAACGATTATGAAACCAAGCTGACTATCAACAAAATGGAATTATTACGCTGTCTTGACCGCTCCACTTTATTTGTAAAAGAGTCTGACAAGAAGCCAATTATCCTTAAGATTGAAAATGAACAGATGAATCTGATGATTTCTTCTCAGATTGGTTCCATGAAAGACCAGATTGCGATCAGCAAAGAGGGAAAAGACTTAGTTATCGGCTTTAACCCTAAGTTTTTAGTAGATGCGCTTCGTGTTATCGATGAAGAAGAAGTTACCATTTATCTTATCAACTCTATCGCACCTTGTATCATTCGTGATGAGAAATCCTCTTATTTATATTTGATCTTACCAATCAATGTAAGTAACAGTAATGTATAAATTTTAACGAAGTTGTCCGCTGTTGACGGACATGAAAACTTTTTTATTTAATAATTCGGATTACTGGTAATGTGTAGCTGGTGATAAATAGAGATAATATGCAAATAGTTATCAAGAGTTACAGATTATCCTGATAATTCGAATTATTGAAAAGCCAGAAAGGAATTAAAGTAAACTATGGAAGAATTAAAATTAAGAGATGAATTTATTAAGCTTGGACAGGCTATGAAGGCAGCAGGCATCGTATCTTCTGGTATTGATGCAAAAATGCTTATTCAGGACGGACAGGTAACAGTGAATGGTGAGGTGGAGACCAGAAGAGGTAAGAAGCTTTACGACGGTGATGTTTTTGAATTCGAAGGCGAAGAATTTAAAGTTGTAAAATAACCATAAGGGAGGACTCCATGTTTGTTGAATCAATCGAATTAAATAATTACAGAAATTTTGATTCGCTAAAAGTGGAGTTTTCTCCTGGAGTAAATATTTTTTTTGGAGATAATGCACAGGGGAAGACGAATCTTTTAGAGTCTATTTATGTAAGCGGAACTTTAAGATCCCATAGAGGAAGCAGGGATAAGGAACTGATTCGTTTTGGTGAAGATGAGGCACATATCCGGCTTTTTTTCAGAAAAGATTCATTATCCCATCGTCTGGATGTTCATTTAAAGAAAAATAAAAGCAAAGGAGTTGCGGTAGATGGTGTGCCGGTAAGACGCTCAGGAGAGCTTCTTGGAATGATGCACATCGTCTTTTTTTCTCCGGAAGATTTGTCGATTATTAAAGAAGGCCCGGCGGGAAGAAGAAGATTTCTTGATATGGAGCTGAGCCAGATTGACAAAGGCTATATGCAGCAGCTTGTTGCTTACAATAAGATTTTGAATGAACGAAATAATCTTCTAAAACAAATTAATTTATATCCGGCGCTCATCGATACTTTGGATGGATGGGATGAACAGCTTCTTGCTGCCGGACAGTTTCTCATTAAAAAAAGAGAAGAGTTTGTATATTTTCTTGATGAGATGATGGCAAAGATTCATGGACAGCTTACTGGTGGTAAGGAGCAGATTAAAGTAGAATACGAAAAAAATGTGGAGGCAGAAAAATTTAGAGAGCAGCTTTATTCTAAAAGGAATAAAGATATTTCTTCAGGGACAACAAGTGTCGGGCCACACAGAGATGATCTTCGATTTAAAGTCGGGGGAATTGATATTCGTAAATTTGGCTCACAAGGACAGCAAAGGACGGCTGCGCTGTCATTAAAGTTGTCAGAAATCCGCCTTATTGAGCAGGTGACAGGAGAAAAACCAATACTACTTCTTGATGATGTTTTATCAGAGTTAGATGCAGGCAGACAGTCGTGGCTGCTTGAAAGTATTCAGGATATTCAGACATTAATTTCCTGCACAGGACTTGATGATTTTGTAAACAGCCGTATCTCCTTAGACAAGGTATTTCGTGTAAAAGAGGGGATTGTACAGGAAGAAAAAACAGATGGTCTGGTTTAAGAAGTTGAATAAATGGCGATATTTATGGTATAATTATTTGATTAAGTTTTGACAGGAGGTTGAATTATGAGTGAAGAACAGATTTCTGCAGCGCAGGAATATGGTGCGGATCAGATACAGATTTTAGAAGGTCTTGAAGCTGTACGGAAAAGGCCTGGTATGTACATTGGCAGTACTTCATCCAAGGGCCTCCATCATCTGGTATATGAGATTGTAGATAATGCAGTTGATGAGGCATTAGCTGGATTTTGTGATACAGTAAAAGTGTACATCAATGAAGATAATTCTATCACGGTCAGAGATAATGGCCGTGGTATACCTGTAGGAATTAACAAGAAAAAGGGAATTCCAGCAGTCGAAGTCGTGTTTACCATCCTTCATGCAGGAGGAAAGTTCGGTGGTGGAGGATACAAGGTATCCGGTGGATTACACGGAGTAGGTGCATCGGTTGTTAATGCACTGTCCACATGGCTTGAAGTAGATATTTTCCATGAGGGAAAGATTTACCGTCAGAGATATGAACGAGGAAAGGTTATGTATCCGTTAAAGATTGTAGGGGATACAGATAAGAGAGGTACAGAAGTAAGATTTCTTCCTGATTCTACCATTTTCGAAGAGACTGTTTTTGATTTTTCAGTGTTAAAACAGCGTCTTCGTGAGATGGCATTTTTAACAAAGGGATTAAAGATTGTCCTTAAAGATAAGAGACCAGAAGAGAATGTTGCTCTCACATTCCACTATGAAGGTGGAATTCGTGAATATGTAGAATATCTGAATAAGAGTAAGGAAGTACTTTACCCACAGGTTATTTACTGTGAAGGTAAAAAAGGCGATGTGGTTGTAGAAGTTGCGTTACAGCATAATGATTCTTATAACGAAGGTGTTTATAGCTTTGTAAATAATATTACGACACCGGAAGGAGGAACACATTTAGCTGGTTTTAGAAGTGCACTTACAAAGACATTTAATGATTATGCAAGAAAGAATAAGTTATTAAAAGACAGTGAGCAGAATCTTACTGGAGATGATATCAGAGAAGGTTTAGTTGCCATTGTCAGCATTAAGATTCCAGAACCACAGTTTGAAGGACAGACAAAGCAGAAGCTTGGAAACAGTGAAGCGCGAGGTGCTGTTGACAGCGTAGTCAGCGAACAGCTCACTTATTTCCTTGAGCAGAATCCAAATGTTGCAAAGATAATCTGTGAGAAGGCGGTGCTTGCACAAAGAGCCAGAGAGGCCGCAAGAAAGGCAAGGGATTTAACAAGAAGAAAGTCTGCACTTGACGGAATGAGTCTTCCAGGTAAGCTGGCAGATTGTTCTGATAAAGACCCACAGAATTGTGAAATCTACATCGTAGAGGGAGATTCTGCGGGTGGCTCTGCAAAGACAGCAAGAAGTCGTGCAACACAGGCGATTCTTCCACTTCGTGGAAAGATTCTTAACGTAGAGAAGTCGAGACTGGATAAGATTCTTGTAAATAATGAAATTCGTGCGATGATTACTGCATTTGGTACGGGAATTCATGAGGATTTTGATATTACAAAACTCAGATATAATAAGATTATTATTATGACTGATGCCGATGTAGATGGTGCACATATTGCCACATTATTATTAACATTCTTATATCGTTTTATGCCTGATCTTATCAAAGAAGGTCATGTATATCTGGCACAGCCGCCACTGTATAAAGTTGAGAAGAACAAGAAGGTGTGGTATGCCTACAGTGATGAAGAATTAAATAAGATACTTACAGATATCGGACGTGACGGTAACAATAAGATTCAGCGATATAAAGGTCTTGGTGAGATGGATGCTTCCCAGCTGTGGGAGACAACTATGGATCCGGAAAAGAGAATTTTGCTGCGTGTAAATATGGATGATGATGCAGCTTCAGAGCTTGATATGACATTTGATACTCTTATGGGTGACCGTGTAGAACCGCGTAGAGAGTTTATCGAAGCGAATGCAAAATATGTACAGAATCTGGATATCTGATAAAAGAAGTTTTTTGACATTTCCATACTCCCGGAATCTCTTAAATATTTGAGATTTCGGGAGTATGTATCATAGTTCAGGAGGACAGTATGGACGATAGTAATATTTTTGATAAAATCCATGAGGTGGATTTGAAAAATACCATGGAGAAATCTTATATAGATTATGCTATGAGTGTAATTGTATCCAGAGCGCTTCCAGATGTAAGAGATGGTCTGAAGCCGGTTCAGAGAAGAATTCTTTATTCTATGATCGAGCTGAACAACGGTCCGGATAAGCCACATAGAAAGTGTGCCCGTATCGTCGGTGATACAATGGGTAAATATCATCCTCATGGTGACAGCTCTATTTATGGAGCGTTAGTTAATCTGGCGCAGGACTGGTCTACCCGTTATCCGTTAGTAGACGGTCATGGTAACTTTGGTTCTGTGGACGGTGACGGCGCAGCTGCCATGCGTTATACAGAGGCAAGATTATCTAAGATCTCCATGGAGATGACAGCAGATATTTACAAGGATACGGTTGATTTTGTACCGAACTTTGATGAGACAGAGAAAGAGCCAAGCATTCTCCCATCGAGATTTCCAAATCTCCTTGTAAATGGGGCACAGGGTATCGCGGTTGGTATGGCAACCAATATCCCTCCACATAACTTAAGAGAAACAATTGATGGTGTGGTAAAGATCATTGATAATCAGGTGGAGGAAGACAGAGATACCGAGATTGATGAGCTTTTAGAGATTGTAAAAGGTCCGGATTTCCCAACAGGAGCGGCTATTCTTGGACGTAAGGGAATCGACCAGGCATATCGTACCGGAAGAGGTAAGATTAAAGTACGTGCCGTAACAAATATTGAGCCAATGAAGAATGGAAAGCAGAGAATTATCGTAACAGAGCTTCCATACATGGTAAATAAGGCACGTTTAATTGAGAAAATTGCTGATTTAGTAAAGGAAAAGAGAATTGACGGAATCACAGAATTACGTGATGAATCAGACAGAAGCGGTATGCGGATCTGTATCGAGACACGTAAAGATGTGAATGCCAATGTTTTATTAAAGCAGTTATTTAAACATACACAGCTTCAGGATACTTTTGGTGTTATCATGCTTGCGCTTGTAGATAACCAGCCAAAGGTTCTTAACTTAAAAGAAATGCTTGTTCATTATCTGAATCACCAGAAAGATGTTGTAACAAGACGAACAAAATACGAGCTGAACAAGGCAAAAGAGAGAGCGCACATTTTAGAAGGTCTTTTAAAGGCTTTAGATTACATTGATGAAGTTATCGAGATTATCCGTGCTTCTAAGAACGTAGCAGAGGCAAGAGATAACTTAATCAAGCGTTTTGAATTTTCTCAGGCACAGGCACAGGCGATTGTAGATATGCGTCTGCGTGCGCTTACCGGTTTAGAGAGAGAGAAGCTTCAGAACGAGTATGATGAACTTGAGAAAAAGATTGCAGAGTTAGAAGCTATTTTAGCAGATGAAAAGGTTCTCTTAGGTGTAATCCGCGAGGAAATTCTTCTCATCCGTGACAAATATGGTGATGACAGAAGAACTTCTATCGAAATGGATATGGAAGATTTAAGTGATGAAGCGTTAATCCCTAGAAAAGATGCGATTATCACTTTCTCCAAACTTGGATATATCAAGCGCATGACACCGGATAACTTCCACAGTCAGAATCGTGGTGGTAAGGGAATCAAGGGTATGAATGTGATCGATGAAGACCATATCGAAGATTTATTCATGACAAGCACTCATAACTACATCATGTTCTTTACAAATAAGGGACGTGTATATCGCTTAAAGGGATATGAGATTCCGGAATCCAGCAGAACAGCAAGAGGAGTGAATATCATCAATCTTCTTCAGCTCCAGCCAGAAGAGAAGATCACAGCGATTATTCCATTATCAGAAGATGGAAAGCAGCATTATCTTGTTATGGCTACGAGAAATGGTATTGTAAAGAAGACAGGATTTGATGAGTATAAGAACGTCCGTAAAAATGGTCTGGCTGCGATTTCCTTACGAGAAGGCGATGAGCTTATTGAAGTAAAACAGACCGATGAGAACGAAGACATTTTCCTCGTATCAAGAGAAGGTCAGTGTATCCGCTTTAAGCTTCAGGATGTACGAGAAACCGGACGAGTTTCTATGGGTGTTATCGGAATGAATCTTGGAGATACAGATGAAGTAGTCGGTATGCAGATTCATTCTGAAGGAGATGATTTACTCATCGTATCTGAAAAAGGTATGGGTAAACGTACTCCACTTGATGAATTTACCGTACAGCATCGTGGCGGAAAGGGTCTTAGATGTTATAAGATTACGGAGAAGACCGGCTATGTTATCGGAGTGAAGACGATTAAGCCAGAAGAAGAGATTATGCTTATTACGACAGAGGGAATTGTGATTCGAATGAAGAGTGATTCTATTTCTGTTATTGGTCGAAATACTTCTGGTGTTAAGCTGATTAATATTGATGCAGACAGCGATATTAAAGTTGCCAGTGTTGCAAAGGTAAGATTCCAGGAAGAGGATGAGTCTGAAGATATGGAAGAAGATACATCTGAAGTATCTGAAGAGACTGTATCAGATGAGAATGAAGCCATAGAAAATGAAACAGCACCAGAAGAAGTTTAAATTTTTCATACAGGGTAATAAAAGTCAGTAAGCAGGGAGAAAGATTACCAGCTCTTATTGACTAAGGATTGCCCCAGACTAATCCACAGATGTATTTGATTATTTTGATTTTATTTCAATAATTTATCATCTGTGGATTAAACGGATAAAGAGGTATAAAGATGCGAGTAATTAACGTAGAGGAAATTTCTAAGAATATTAAAGAAATGTGTATCGAGGCCAATTACTATCTTTCAGATGACATGAAGAATGCTTTATACAAAGCGGCAGAACAGGAAGAGAACCCTCTTGGCTGCCAGATTCTTAATCAGCTAAAAGAGAATCTTGATATTGCAGGAGCAGAGCAGATTCCAATCTGTCAAGATACAGGGATGGCAGTTGTATTTGCAGAGGTAGGCCAGGATGTACATATTGAGGGCGGTTCTCTTACGGATGCCATCAATAAAGGGGTACATGATGGATATGTAGAAGGATATCTTCGCAAATCTGTAGTAAATGACCCATTTATCAGAGAAAATACAAAAGATAATACTCCTGCTGTTATTCATTACAGCATTGTTCCAGGAGAGAATATTAAGCTTACTGTAGCACCAAAGGGCTTCGGAAGTGAAAATATGAGCCGTGTATTTATGCTTAAACCGGCAGATGGTATGGAAGGTGCAGTGAATGCGATTGTATCCGCTGTACGGGAAGCAGGACCAAATGCCTGTCCTCCAGTTGTTGTCGGTGTTGGTATTGGCGGTACATTTGAAAAGGCTGCTCTTATGGCAAAGCAGGCACTTACAAGACCTGTGGGTACTCATTCCGAGTTCCCTTCTATTAAAGCAATGGAAGAAGAGGTTCTTGAAAAGGTAAATAATCTTGGAATTGGAGCAGCAGGACTTGGTGGAACTGTTACAGCACTTGCTGTCAACATTAATACATATCCTACGCATATTGCAGGACTTCCGGTTGCCGTAAATATGTGCTGTCATGTAAATCGTCATGCAGTAAGGACTTTATAAGGGGAGGATACAGTTATGAATAAAACAATTCAGGTTCCACTTTCTGAAGAAGATATTAATACTTTAAAGGCAGGGGACTATGTATACCTGTCTGGAATTATTTATACTGCCAGAGATGCAGCACATAAAAGAATGTATGAAAGTATGCATAAAGGGGAATCTTTACCTATAGAACTAAATGGCAATGTTTTATATTACCTTGGGCCAAGTCCGGCAAGAGAGGGACAGGTTATTGGTTCTGCAGGGCCTACTACAAGCAGTCGTATGGATAAGTATACCCCTGAGATGCTTGATAAAGGATTAAAAGGCATGGTAGGTAAAGGAAAGCGTTCTCCTGAAGTTATAGAAGCAATGAAGAGAAATGGTGCAGTATACTTTGCCGCAGTAGGTGGAGCGGGTGCATTATTATCTAAATGTATTAAGAAGGCAGAAGTAATTGCTTACGATGATCTTGGCACAGAGGCAATCCGTAAGTTAGAGATTGAAAATCTACCTGTTATTGTAGTTATTGATAAAGATGGAAACAACCTTTATGAGACTGCAAAAGAAAAATGGAAAAAATAATTAAAAAAAGGCTTGACTTTTGTCAGCCTTTTTGCTAATATAATAAAGCGTTGTGCATCAGTGTGCAACGGAATTGAATATTTTCATTTATTTAGGCATTATGGAGAAGTACTCAAGTGGCTGAAGAGGCGCCCCTGCTAAGGGTGTAGATCGTTCGCGCGGTGCGAGGGTTCAAATCCCTCCTTCTCCGTAATATTTTTCACTCTTATTTGGAAAATAAAGAAGAAAAATAAAAAAGTGCTTGACAGATGAATGGGAATGTGATAAAATGTACGAGTTGCTCAAGAAAAGCAACAAAACATTAAAAAATAAATTAAAAAAGTTCTTGACAAAGACTTCTGAATATGATAAAATAAAGAAGTTGTGTCACAAAAAAAGAACGACACAAAACCTTGATAACTGAATAACAAAACAACCTTGAACGTTAATTCAAATTTCATTCGGGTTTTCCTGAGAGTGATGTCTGCAGGAAAGTCCATGG
>QWCK01002710.1_pt1 | contig 21321 bp, 18 predicted proteins | sample 1972571 | NCBI WGS metagenome assembly QWCK01 (sample SAMN09866710, study PRJNA288562) | Human gut metagenome isolate term2_stool, whole genome shotgun sequencing... | isolation source: gut | host: Homo sapiens | place: USA: California | reverse complement strand
AGGAACACCAGTTGCAGGTTATTCATTCTTGCTATTTAACATGCTTTGCATGCCATGTTTTGCAGCAGTAGGTGCTATCAAGACAGAAATGGATGACAATAAGTGGACAGCAATCACTATTGCTTATCAAATGGGCTTTGCCTATATAGTAAGCTTAATCTTCTACCAACTAGCGAGCTTTTTTGCCTATGGTAACTTTGGAATAGGCACAGTAATTGGAATAGTAGCTCTAATCTTCTTCATCTACATGGTTGTTAGAAAACCATACGTAAGAAAGAATATCGAATACGATAAGTCACTAGCATAAATTTAAGGAGTATATTTGCTCCTAAGAGAAAGAAGGAAAAATTATGAACTTACCTTCATGGATTTTATTAATAGCAATACTTGCCCTTTGCTCCTTTATAGTTTACAGGCGTTTTAAAAACAAAGGCAAGGGCGGATGTGCAGATTGCACAGCTTGTGCAAGCAAAAAAAATGAATCGTGTTGTCACTAACACAAAAAAATCTCTCAAAGGACCCTAGGAACAGGGTCCTTTAAATTGGGGACTTTCTGCTCTTTAAGAGGTATATTTATCATATGAGAATAGAAATAAATAAGAAACGCTACAGGGATTTTGATTCCTATATGAAGGAAAAATTTAACAAAAAAATCATCAAGCTCCCCCTAGATGGCGGCTTTACTTGTCCAAATAGGGACGGGACTATATCAAAAGATGGCTGTATCTTTTGCTCGGAGGTTGGCTCTGGAGAATGGACTTTTGGGAAAAAAACAATAACAGAGCAAATTGCCCACCAAAAGATAAGGCTATGTAAAGAAGGTAGGCCCGAAGCTTATATGGGATATTTTCAAAATTTCACCAATACCTATGGCGACCCTTCAAGGCTAAGAAAGCTTTACTATGAGGCTCTCGCAGCTGATGATTTAATAGGCCTTGCCATAGCAACTAGGGCTGATTGTCTGTCTGATGAGGTCCTTGATTTATTAGAAGAGATTAATAAAAAATATTTTCTAATAGTCGAGCTTGGTATGCAAAGTGTAAATGACAAGACCCTAGCTTTTATAAATAGGGGCTATGACCAAGAAGCTTTTAACACTGGGCTTAAGAAGCTTAAGAGTAGAGGAATTAAGGTCCTAGTCCACATCATTGTGGGTCTGCCATATGAAGACTATAATGATTATATGAATGACGTTTTTTATATAAATGAAGCGGCTCCTTGGGGAATTAAAATCCACAACCTCTATGTGGAAGAAGACAGCAAACTTAAAGAGTTTTACGAAAAAAATGCCCTTGATTATGGCATGACTATGGAAGATTATGTAAATATAGTAGTAGAGATATTAAGGAGATTGAGGCCAGAGATTGTGATAAATAGGCTAACAGGAGACGGGATTAAAGATAAAATTGCCCTTCCTCTTTGGTCTAAAAACAAGGCTAAGATCCTAACTAGTATTGACAAGACGATGAAAGATAAAAATTATAGACAGGGGGATTTATGGAAAGAAAATTAGACAAGAAGTTTTATACAAACTCATTAAGTAAAGAAGGCACCTACACATCTAAGGATAAGTCACTACTTTTGGTAGTTGATATCCAGCCAAAGCTAATGGACACTATGGAAAATGGTGCAAGGACAATTAGAAATACTGTTGGTCTTATCAAGGCTTTTAAGAAATACGACATGGCAGTACTCGCCACAGAGCAATATCCAAAGGGACTTGGCAGGTCACATGAGGATATACTAGCAGAAATTGACGAGGAAAAGATATTTGCCAAGACAAGCTTTAACGCCCTAACACCAGAAGTTTACGACTTTATAAAGGAAAAAAGAATCAAAAAAGTCTTTGTAACAGGAGCTGAGGGCCACATTTGTATCTACCAAACAATAAGAAGCCTATTGGACTTAGGCTTAGATGTATATTATGTAGATGATGCTATTTCTTCATACACAGATGAGCTTAAGAAAATTGCCAAAAAATCTTTGAAGGATATGGGAGCTGTTCTTGTAAATACAGAGCTAATCCTCTTTGACCTCGCAGTTGATAGCAAGGATCCAAATTTCAAATTTATATCAAACTTAGTAAAAGAATTAAGAAAGTGAATTAAAGATACTACTTTGTAAGACAAAGTAGCAAAACTCTCTCTATTTTACCGCCAGGCGGTGTGGGAGAGTTTTTTTGTTTTATTATCCAAGATTAATGGTAGTAAAAACTTTATTAGTAAAGTTTTTACGGTTTTCAAAATTTCTCAAGGTGCAAAACACCGCAGTAGAAATTTATGAAAAACCTTATGTAATTTTGGGCAAGCCTGCCCGGCTCGTAGAGGGCCCGTGCGGAGCACCTCGCAGCGAAGCGAGAGAGAAAACGACGAGTAGGATCATTGATTGTAAAAAGATTACGTTCCTTAGCACTTTTATCCTAGATAAATTATTTTATATTAAAAGCGACCATTTTATTAACAATTGAATCTTCGTTTAAAGGGGAGGCCCAAGGGACCTTCCGCAGGGTCCCTCACCCGCCTCCCCTTAAACCCCTCTCGGCTACACCCCCGAGCGGCTCCTAGAGCGGAGTGCGAATATAGGAGCTTGCCTTGTCGGCAAGCTTTTTTGGTATGGAGAATCCCCTGTATTAGTTTATGTATCTTCCTACTTATTTCTAATCATCGGGTTGCTAAAAACTGATAACTCGCTACGCTCAAACAACCAGTTTTTTCAAAGCAACCCTCGATTAGAAATCTATACTTGATAAATAAGATAAATGGTTTCGAGGCATCATATGTTGCTAGGCTCGTTTTATTCCAAAATTATCATATTTTTAAATTTTAGACTAAATACCAGAATAGTATTATTTTCGTCAATTATTTGCCATCTTTTACATTAGCAATAAGAGCTCGCCAAGAGTATAATAGCCTTGAAATTTACTATCGTTTTCACGGAAAAATAGCGTTTAAAGGAGATTTAATGTTTAACAAAGATGATTTTAAGGCGGTTAATGCCGTTAGAACTCTATCCATCGCACAGATAGAAAAGGCAAATTCTGGCCATCCAGGTCTACCAATGGGAGCAAGTCCCATGGCTTACACCTTATTTAATAAGGTATTAAAAGCAAATCCAGCTAATCCTAGCTTTTTTGACAGGGATAGGTTTGTCCTATCTGCAGGTCATGGTTCAGCCATGCTTTATTCCCTTCTCCACCTATCAGGCTATGATATTGCAATAGATGATCTAAAAAACTTTAGACAAATAGGATCAATCACTCCAGGCCATCCAGAAGTGGGAATGACTCCTGGTGTTGAAGTTACAACAGGTCCTCTTGGTCAAGGTATAGCCCAAGCTGTAGGTCTTGCTGCATGTGAAAAGCACCTAGCTGGTCTATATAACAAAGAAGATATAAATATAATTGACCACTACACTTATGCTTTATGTGGAGATGGCGACCTTATGGAGGGCGTTTCCTATGAGTCTATGAGTCTTGCAGGACATTTAAAACTTGATAAACTAATCATCCTATATGACTCAAATGATATCTGTCTTGACGGTAACCTTTCAACATCTTTTTCTGAATCAGTAAAAGATAGGGTAATAGCACAAAATTGGGCCTATGATAGAGTTGAGGATGGGGAAGATTTAGACGGCATCCTTGCTGCTATAGAAAAAGCTAAGAAAAATGATAAACCAACTTTAATTGAGATTAAAACGGTAATTGGTTTTGGCTCTAAAAACCAGGGCACAAACAAGGTTCATGGTGCACCAATAGGGGCAGAGGACTTTGAATCAGTTAAAAAAGCCTACAAATGGGATGCAGAAGACTTTGAAATCTCAGAAGACGTTTACGAAACCTTTAGAAATGGCATAGCCAAACGTGGTAATGAAGCCAACGAAGCTTGGGATAAGCTACTAAAAGAATATTCTGAAAAATATCCAGAAGATTACAAAGAATTAATGGCAGGCATAAATAGAGAGCTACCAGACAATTTCCTAGACCAAGTTAAAAGATATAGCCACGAAGATAAGGCACTAGCTACCCGTGCTTCAAGCGGAGAAATCCTTCAAGACTTGGCAAAGATAAGTAGAAATATCTGGGGTGGTTCAGCTGACCTATTCTCATCAAATAAGACAAATATAAAAGAAACTGAAGCTTTCAGAGACGAAACTCCAGCAGGCAGAAACCTCTGGTATGGTGTTCGTGAGTTTGCTATGGCTGCTATTGGCAACGGCATTATGGCTCACGGCGGAACTTTCCACCACGTATCAACTTTCTTTGTCTTTGCTGATTATCTAAAGGCGGCAGTTAGGCTTTCAGCCCTATCTCACTTGCCACTTTCCTATGTGATGACCCACGATTCTGTGGCAGTAGGTGAAGACGGTCCAACTCACGAGCCAATCGAGCAACTTGCAATGCTAAGGTCAATACCAAACACAATTGTTCTAAGACCTGCAGATGCTAATGAAACTAGACTTGCTTGGAAGGTTGCTCTAGAAAGCAAAGATAAACCAGTTGTAATAGCTCTTACTCGCCAAAACGTTCCAAACTTAAAAGAAACAGAAGATTTAACATCAATCGACAAGGGAGCTTACATCATAAAAGATAGCGAAAATCCGGAGTTAATTTTAATCGCAACAGGATCTGAAGTGGCTCTAGCTCTCGATGCTTCTAAAAAATTAGAAGAAGAAGGCAAGGCTGTAAGAGTAGTATCTATGCCATCTCAGGAATTATTTAAGGCTCAAGATAGAGATTATAAAGAAAAAATCTTACCAGCTGATGTTAGAAACAGAGTATCTATAGAAATGGCATCATCTTTTGGTTGGGGAGAATTTACAGGTCTTGACGGTTTAAATATCTCAATTGATAGATTTGGTATATCAGGACCAGGTGGAGATGTAGCATCAAAACTTGGCTTTAACACAGAAGATATAGTTGCAAAAATCAAACAAAAATTTTATTAAAATTTAAAAATTAAGGCTATGGCTCTTGGGTCATAGCTTTTTTTTGTAAAATTGGATATAATAATAAGAGAAGAATCTTATGAAAGAAGGATTTTATGAAGATATTAGAATTACTTGCAGATGGCAATGAAACCATAGAAATACTTACAGTTGTGGATTATCTAAGAAGGGCAGATATTAAAATAGATATGATTTCAACTACAGGTTCAAAAAACCTTGTAACAAGTCATGGAGTAAAGTTTGAGGCGGATTTTACCCTAGATGAAATAGATCCTAAAGACTATGACGGAGTGTATATCCCAGGTGGAACCAAGGGAGCGGAAAGCCTTAGGGATAATGATAAGGTAATTGAGATAATTAGAGATTTTAACAAAGATGGCAAGCTAATATCAGCCAACTGCGCAGGTCCAATCGTCCTTGATAGGGCAGGCGTGCTATCTGACAAAAAGGCAACATCTTTTCCAACAGTAGAAAAAGAGCTTACAAATGTGGGTGAGTATATAAACGATGAAATAGTAGTCACAGATGGCAATATTACCACATCCAGAGGAGCTGCTGTAACAAATTATCTAGCCCTTAGACTTGTAGAAATCATAAAGGGAAAAGACGCAAAAGAAAAAGTAAAATACGGCGTTCAGCATAGTGCAGTTGAAAATTATTTTGAGATAGAATTTTAGGAAAGATATGAAAAACGTTAGGAAAATTTTTATACTAGGCGGGGCAAATCTTTTTGCCAAGACGACAATTAAATATGCGTTAGATTTGGGATATTTTGTAAAGGCAGTTGATCTAATAAGACCAAGCGATTTAGAAAATCTTGATAATCTTGACTTTATTTTGCAAGATTTCTTTGCCCTTTCTGATAGTGAAGCGATAAGCCTAATGGAAGATTGCGATAGTTTCATATACGCAGGAGGGGTGAGCGATTTATCTGTGCCAAGAAAACCAGCTGGTAAATTTTTCTATGAGAGAAATGTCCTACCAACAGGCAGGGTAGCAAGACTTGCAAGACGAGCAGGCATTAGGAACTTCTTGCTTTTAGGCGATTATAAAACAGAAATAGCCGAAAAAAACGAAATTTTAAGAAAAAACGGCTACCACAAAGAACCTTATATACAAACTAGGTTTATGCAAGAAGCCATAGCAAACTTTGAGGGAGAACCTCTTATGAATGTATCCGTCCTAAGACCAGGTGTGGTTATCGGAAAGGCCAATAAATCAATCCTTGAAGCCCACATAGACCTAGTTAAGGCAAATAAGGAAATTCCAGTAACAGAAGGTATTATCCCAATCATATCAGCCGAAGCACTCGCTAAATCAGCAATCTATGCCCTAGAACTTGAAGGAAATAAGAAAAGTTACGCAGTAGCAACATCAAAGATTTCCTATAAAGAAATCTACGAAAAAATCATAGAAGTCATGGAAAAATCTGACGAAAAGACTCTAGTAGAGAAAACTTATGAAGATCTAGAAAGAGCCTACGAAAAAGATATGGAAATTACAGAGAAAAAAGGACTAGAACACGGCATAAGCCAGGTAAATATGCTAAGGGCAATGACAATGGACTTAAGCTTTAAATCGGACTTTGACCTGGGCGAAGAAGATTTATCAGAAAAATTAACCCAAATGATTAACCTCTACCTAAAAGGAACTCCTGTAAAAACTAATAATGAAAGATGAAATTTCTAAGAATAATTGAATTTAAAAAGACTGAAATTTGTTGATTTCAGTCTTTTTTCTATGAAAATAGATTAATAAAAAATGTAATTACTATTGGGTTTGTGAGGTTGACTGCTATTGCTAGGACAATTGGGAAGATGAACATGGCTACGTCTGCTGGGCCTTTTTCTTCTATTATTGCTTCCATATTTGCCATGGCGTTTGGAGTTTGACCTAGACCCACTCCGCAGTGGCCGGCTACCATGACTGCTGCATCATAATCCCTGCCTAAGAGGGTAAAGCTTACTAGGCTTGTGTAGATGGAGATAAAAATCGCTTGAGCTATCATTATTACAAGCATAGGTCCTGCGAGTCCTAAAATTGCAGATATATTTAAATTTATTAGGGCGAGGGATAAAAATAAGCTTAGAGAAATATTTCCAACCAAGTCGATATTGTCCATATCGATTGGCTTTTTAAGGTAATCGTAGATATTTCTCACTACAAGTCCTCCAAACTGACAACCCACATAATATGGGAAGTTTAGACCTGTCATTGCTAGGATTTTATTTATAAAAGTTCCCAAAAAAGCTGCCAGACCAATTATAATTATGGCTCGTGTGAGGGTCTTTTGGTTGGTGATATTTTTTATAGTAGAAACCTCTCCTTTAGATAAGGAGCCCTTGCTTACAAGATTATTTTTTGAAATCAAACGGCGAGCTGTTGGTCCTCCCACTAGAGATCCTGCCAAAAGTCCGAAGGTTGCAGAGGCGACTCCAACAGAAATGGCAGATTCTGCACCTAGTTCTTCCATTATTTTGCCAAAGCTAATAGCAGAGCCAATGCCGCCTGTCATTGAGGTAGAGCCCATGGCTATGCCTTGGAGTGGATTTATGCCAAGAGCCTTGGCAAGTCCCACTCCTATTATATTTTGGAGAGGCAATAAAATTATTATCGCGAGTGCTAGTTTTATGCCAAGTGATCCAGATTTTTTAAGCATGGCAAAGGATGCTGATAGACCGATTGCTGTAAAAAATATGTTCATAAAGAAATCTTGGAGGACTTTGTCAAATTCAAGACTAAAAAGACCGGTTTCTTTTAAAATAAGGACCAAAAGGGAGATGATTATTCCTCCAATAACTGGACTTGGAATAAAAAATGTTCTTAAAAACGAGATTTTACTTTTCAAAAAAATGCCGAGGATGAGGGCAAATATTGCTACTCCAAGGCTTTCTAAGATATCTAATTGTATGGTCATACTTTCCTCTTTAAAATTTTTAAGGATATTTTCCTTATATTTAGAGATATTATATTTTTTTTTCCGAAAATAACAATATTTAGCCGGTTTTTCTTGAAAAGTCAATGCCTTTTATAATATAATAGTAAGATAGGAGAGAAAGAATGAAATTTTTATTTTACTTATCAGGATTTGCCTTATTTTACGCAATGATAGGCTATCCATTAGTTCTTCTCATTTTAGAAAAGTTTATCAAAAGACAAAACGACCAGGATTATTCTTATAAGCCTTTTGTATCTGTGATAATCTCAGCCTACAATGAAGAGGACGTTATAGAAAAAAAGCTTGAAAATATTATAAAAACAACCTATCCCCATTATGAGGTTATAATTGCAAATGACGCCTCAAATGATAGGACAGTTGAAATTTGTGAGAAGTTTATAAAAGAGCACCCAGATTATGATATAAAAGTAAATACTGTAGTTAACCACCTAGGCAAGACCAATGCCCAAGATGAGGCAGTTGAAGTTGCAAGGGGTGAAATTATTGTATTTTCTGATGCTAATTCCATGTTTAAAACAGATGCCATTGATGAACTTGTTTCTTATTTTACAGCAGATGATATTGAATATGTCTGTGGATCTTTAATTTATATGGATGATGTAGATGTATCTTCAGCAGTGGCTGAAAATACCTATTGGAATTTTGAGCTTAAACTGAGGAAAATTGAGTCAAATATAAAAACTATTGTTAATGGCAATGGGGCGATTTATGCTGTAAGAAAGGCAGATTATAGGCACATAGATCTGGTTAATAGCCACGACTACGAATTACCTCTATATGCTGGTCTTAACCACAAGAGAGCCCTTTATAATCCTAAGGCTATTGCAGTTGAAAAGGCAGGTCAAACCACAGCCGATGAGTTTAAAAGAAAGGTAAGGATGCAAAGAAGGATTCTTACAAATATCTTTACTAATCTTAGAAGGCTAAATATTTTCGAATACGGTTGGTTTTCCTTTTTCCACTTTGGTCATAAGACCCTAAGATATATGCAGGCCTTTTTCCACATAGTTTTATTTATAGCAAATCTTGCTGTTTTAAATGAAGGAATCTTTTATAGGGTATTTTTCCTAGGCCAAGTTGCCTTTTACACCCTTGCAGTTATTGGACAATTATCAAAAGCAAAAAGCAAGATTTTCTATTTCCCAAGATATTATTGTGCTATGATGCTAGCTCAAATCCTTGGTGGCGTGAAGGAATTAAGGGGCGGATCTAAGGCCACTTGGGAGAAGGCAGAAACAACAAGGAAGCTATGAGAGTTGAAGTTTTAATTTCCGCTATGAATGTGGAGAATATAAATTTTTATAAGAAATTTAACCTGGAATGTGACGCTTTGATAATAAACCAGGCTGGGAAAAATGCTTATGAAGAAGTAGAAGATTCTGGCAAAAAAATCAGGATGATTACTACAGATACAAGGGGACTTGCAGTTTCAAGAAACCTTGCCCTCTTAAATTCAACTGCGGATATAGTCATATTTGCAGATGATGATGAAGTTTTTGAAGAGGGGTATCTAGAAAGAGTTAAGGATGGTTTTATTGAGCATCCTGATGTTGATTTTTTTGTTTTTAAGACTATTGTCTACCAGGATAATAAGGAGATAATAAAAGTAAAGGAAGAAAAGGACCTAAGTTTTTATAATTGTTTGAGATATGGGTCTGTCCATTTTGTTTTTAGAAGGGAAGTCTTGGCGAGAGAAAATTTATACCTAAATACTCTCTTTGGATCAGGGACAAATATAGGATCTGGTGAAGATTCGATATTTATCCTATCCGCCATTAGAAAAGGACTAAAGGTAAGGACTAACAAAAGCCTTATTGCTAAGGTTTACAATGATAATTCAAACTGGTTCGAAGGATATAATGAAAAATATTTCTACGATAAGGGAGCTCTTGCTAGGGCGCTTTTTCCTAGACTTTACAAGTTATATATAAAGTATTTCCTATATTCGCACCCGGAAATGCTTAGAGAAATAAAAAAAGAAAAGGCAAAAGAGAAGATGCTTGAGGGTGCTAAAGATTTTGGAGGATATAATGGAAAATAGAAAATCAAAGTTTACAGCGTTCTTATCATCTATTATAGCCGGCATAATTGTGGCCATGATTGTTTATTTTGGTCTAAATTTTGCAGGTTTTAAGGAATATAGGGCCTCAAGTAAGCTTGTCACTACTTCTGTAGAAAATTTAAATGAAGAAAATCCTGCAGCAGGTTTTGCAGGAACATTAAATTCTAAGGCCATCAAGGAAAGGACCTTGGAGAATCTAAAGATAGATTGGCCAGTATCTAAACTTGATAACAAGCTTAGTTTAACACCAATAGATAGCTCGCCAATTATTGAAATATCAGTAACTGACACCAATAGGCTAAGAGCAGAAGATTTAGCTGACGAATATGCAGACCTTTCTATGACAGTTATAAATAATATTTATAATACAGGGGCAAATGTGATGGAATATTCTTACCAAAATGCCACAGCCATAGATAACACTATTAAATATGCAACCTACGCTGGCCTAGCTGGATTTTTAATTTACCTAGTAATTTCTTTGGTAAATGTAAGTCGATATAATCATAAACTTAAAAAAAATAAAAATAAAGATTATAAAAAAGAAGAAATTAAAGCACAAGAGCAGGTAAAGAAAAACAAAAAGCAAATTGAAGAAGAAGAAATCCTAAGAGAAGACTTTGACTACGACGATGACTTATTAGAAGCTACAGAAGACGAAGAAGATGAGATAGTTAAAGAAGAAACTAGACCACTTGAGCAGGTAAAAGAAAGCCCAGAAGAAGACCTTGCTGCTACAAGGAAAATTGATAAAAACGACATAGCTATGGCAGCAAAAGCTGACGAGAAAAAGTCAGAAGAAAAGATCAAAGAAGAAAAAAATCCAGAAGGAAATGACGCTAATAAACTTGAAATTTTAGGCAAACTTCCAAAATATGAGAGAGGAGCATTAGATGTTTAGAAGAAAAAAAGTTGATGAGAACAGAGAAATCCTCCTCCAAGCTTTTTATAACCTGGAAGATAAATTAACAAGGAATTTGGGTGTTGACGACGTAGTGATAGCTTTTACAGCCACAGACGATAAGACTATGAAAATGGATTCTATCTATATCATGGCCGAACACCTAGCAGAAGAAGACGAAAGAATCTTAGTTATAGATTCAAATCTGAGAGCAGATGAGCTTGAAGAAATGAAAGGTTTTTATAACAAAAGAGGCTTTATAGATTGTCTTTTAGGCGATTTTAGGCTTGATGATGTCATAGTTCGTGAAAATGATAACCTCCATCTTTTGATGACAGGAAGGGTGTCTGAATATGAAGATATGTATCTAGAACCATCTGCAATCACCTCATTTTTTGCAGATTGCAAAGATAGGTACGACTATGTTTTTATAAACACCAAGGAAAATATCGGTATTGCTGAGGCTAACGTATTTTGTGGCCTGGCTGATAAGACAGTTATCTTTAGTAGTGAGAAAAATTTAAAATCTTATCTACTTGAAGAGGCTACCAGCCAACTTGAAAAAGCAGGTGCTGATATTAAGGGAGTTATAATCTCAGATTATGTCTATGAAGACAATGAACTTGATGACCTATTTGGAGGAAAATAATGAAAAAAATTAGTGCAATTTTAGCCCTTGGCCTTATTTTAAGCCTTACAGGTTGTAAAGATGATTCTTATACTTCAGTAAGACATCCTGAAGCTAATGAGAGCGTAGCGGAAGAAGCGGTAAAGCCAGAAGAAAATGCTAAAGAAACAGAAAAATCTAGCGAAGATGAAAAAGAAGTGACCGACAAGGTTAGAGATGAAATCACAGACGGAGTGGAGTTTAAGGTAGAAAGTACTGTAAATATGCGTCTTGCTCCATCAGAGAACTCTGCTATCGTAAGCGAAGTCGGTCCTGATGATGAAATATTAAATCTTGGAGAAACTGAAGGTTGGACTAGGGTTACCGTAAATGGTAAAACTGGCTACATCAGATCTGATTTATTAATCAAAAATTAATATAAATTGGGGTTGTTAGTTATAGCAACCTCTAATTTTTTGTTAACTTTTAGCAAAGTTATGTTATAATACAATTAGAGAGGTTTAAATGATTGATATAATAAAAAATATGTTTATGCCAATCTTTGCAGTAGTTGCTGTAATTAGCCTGATTGACTTTCTTTTGGATGGCAGGAAGCTTTCTGCTTATATTAGTGCAGTCACAGGGATTGTTGCAGCCATTTCTCTGGTTATAGCCATAATAAATCCAGACAGCGATTTGTTTATACAATTATATTTATTGTTATTTTTATTATCTATATCGCTTGTAATACTGGCACTCAAAAAACAAATTGACGCCTTTACTTGGATTGGTATAGCTCTGATGGTTGTAATGTTGTACCTACTACTTAGATTTCCATTAATATGAAAAAGAGGTTTATATGATTAATATCAAAAACTTAAAGAAAATTTACGATAATGGTTACGAAGCTTTAAAGTCTATCAACCTTGATATTGAGGATGGTGCTTTGGTGACCCTACTTGGCCCAAGTGGTTGCGGAAAATCTACAATCCTAAACATAATAGCAGGGATTTTAGATCCAACAGAAGGAGATATTTCCTTTGACGGAGAATCTATCGTCCACAAACACCCAAAGGACCGCGATATAGGGATGGTTTTTCAAAACTACGCCCTTTATCCACATATGACTGTCCTTGAAAATATAATTTTTCCCCTAGTTGTAGGAGAAAATAAGATAAAAAAAGAAGAAGCAATTAAGATTGCAGAAAAATACATGGAGCTAACCTATATTACAGATATTAAGGATAAAAAGCCTAAGGAAATATCTGGTGGTCAACAACAAAGAGTAGCCATAGCAAGGGCTCTAGTTAAAAACCCAAAGACACTTTTACTCGATGAGCCGCTTTCAAACCTTGATGCAAGATTAAGGCTATCTATTAGAGAAGAGATTAGAAATATAGTAAAAACTGTAGGTGTTACAACAATTTTTGTAACTCACGACCAGGAGGAAGCCTTATCAATAAGCGATTATATCGCTCTTATGGACAAGGGAGTTATCCAACAATACGACATTCCACAAAATCTTTACCTAGAACCAGCTAACCTTTTTGTGGCAAAATTTATTGGAAATCCTATTATAAATATCTATGAAGTGGATAATACAAATGATGCTCTAGTTAGAGATGAGATAAATATCAAAAAAGATAAATTAGTTGCCTCAAGAAAGAAAACAGAATTAAACGACAAAACTTATCAAGTCGGCATAAGACCAGAACATTTCAAGCTCGATCCTAATGGGGATATAGATATAGAAGTAGATTCTCGTGAGATGATAGGAAGATATATGATCTTACATTTCAATCTAAATGGTCAAGCATCAAGGATGGTAGTTGATTCTAACCTTGACATAAAACCAAAAGATAAGGTTAAAATAAGCGTTGACTATAAGTCTATCTATATATTTACAGATGATGGAGAAAGGGTCTACTGATGAAAAAGAAAATGACCTATAGGGCAGAGAGTTCCAACAAGGCTTGGCTCTTCCTATTTCCAGCCCTGTTTTTTATAATAATATTTAACGTATATCCTTTAATTAGGACTTTTGTAATGTCCGTAAATAGCAACAATATTCTAAATCCAGAATTTGTTGGCCTATCAAATTTCCCGGCAGTATTAAATGACAAATTATTTAGACTTGCCATGAAAAACACCCTAATATACTCTATTACGGTTGTGCCTCTATCCATTATAATTTCAATGTTTATTGCCTTGATTTTAAATAATAAGATAGCAGGAAGTAAGTTTTTCGAGACAATCTTCTTCATACCATATCTAACAAGTGTAATCGCTGTTGGTATTGTATTTAGATATTTATTTAACGGCCAATATGGTTTTATAAACCACATGCTTTCCTTTGTAGGAGTAGGACCAATAGAGTTTTTAAACAATCCTGACTACAACATGCTAGCAGCGATTATCTTTGGTGTGTGGAACGGTCTTGCCTTTAATATTATTGTAATCCTTTCAGGTCTAAGGGGAATTGACAAGGACTACTACAAGATAGCCGATACCTTTGGTGCATCTAGCTGGGAGCAATTTAAAAAAATTACCCTCCCACAGCTTACAAATATTATAACCTTTTTGTTTTTAACAAGCTTTATTTCAAGCTTTAAGGTCTACAACCAAATCTTTGCCCTCTTTAATGGTAAGGCAGGTGTAGGAAATAGACTGATGACAGCAGTATTTTATATCTACAAAAAATTCTATGTAGAATATCGCTATGGCCATGCTATGGCAGCAGCTGTAATCTTGTTTTTATTCCTTTTAGTTATGACCTTTGCACAAAGGGCAATAATAAGAAAGATTTCGAGGTAAGAGATGAAAAAGATTCTTAAAGGCCTAGCCTTCATATTTATATTGATAATGGCAGCTGTGACCCTCTTTCCATTTCTTTACATGATCTCATCAGCTCTAATGAGTTTTGGAGAAGTAACAGCTATCCCACCGAAACTACTGCCACAAAGCCCACAATTTTCAAACTTTGGTGAGGCTATGAAGGCAGCACCCTTTGCTAGATATTTTGTAAATACAGTTTTTGTTTCCCTAGTAAACACAATGGGTACATTAATTACAACAACTTTAGCAGCCTTTGCCCTAAACTTTATGAACTTTAAGGGTAAAGATACCCTACAAAATTTTATGCTAGCTCTCTTGATGGTGCCATTTGAAATAATTATCTTTACAAACTATTCAACAATCGCCAAACTTGGGCTACTTGATACCTATGTTGCCCTTATAATTCCTTTTATGGCATCAGTATTTTATATTTTCTATTTGAAAGAATTTTTAAAATCTGTGCCAACAGAGTTTTATAATGTGGCCAAGGTTGACGGGGCAAGCGACTTTGAATTTATAAGAAAAGTTATGATTCCAATGTGTAAGCAAAATCTTTTCACAATTGGATTGTTAAACTTTATTACAGGCTGGAACTCATTTTTATGGCCAATCCTTGTTACAAACACCAAGGATATGAGACTAATATCAAATGGTCTATCAGCCTTTGCCACAGAGGCAGGTCAATTAATCCACCTCCAGATGGCAGCATCAACTATAACTATCCTACCAATCCTAATCCTTTACTTTATCTTTAGGAAACAAATCCTAAGAGGAGTATCTTTTGGAGGAATAAAAGGTTAAAATTGATTAAAATCCATTTTAAGGGTATATATAAAATGTAAGTTAAATAAGTTTGCTTTTATGGGAACTTAGGAAATAAATTTTTTTAAAGGGGAAGAAATGAAGAAAAAATTAACATTACTTGCAGCTCTAGTATTATCTTTAGGAGTATTTTCAGCTTGTGGAAATAACGCTGACAAAAAAGAAGAAGCTCCAAAAGAAGAAGCAAAAGTAGAAGAAAAAGCTGAAGAAGGCAAAGAAGAAGCAAAGGAGCCTGCAAAAGAAGGCCAAACAGAAGTAGTATTTTGGCATGCTATGGGTGGCGGACAAGGCGAAGCTCTTGAAGGCCTTGTAGCAGATTTTGAAAAAGAAAACCCAGATGTTAAAATCACCCTCCAACACCAAGGTGGTTATGGCGATCTTAACCAAATCTTAGTTGCAACTATGCAATCTCCAAAAGACCTACCAACCATTACTCAAGCTTACCCAGACTGGATGCTACAATTTAGCGAAGCTGGTATGGTAGCTGACCTTACTGATAGAGTAAAGGGCGAAGATGGAATCGAAGATTATGAAGATATCTTCCCAGGTGTAAGAGATGAAATCGAACAAGACGATAAAATTATAGGTATTCCATTTAACAAATCAACAGAAGTTTTATGGTACAACCAAGACCTATTTGATGAACTAGGCCTTAAAAATCCAACAAACTTTGAAGAGTTAAAAGAAGTTGCTAAAAAAATCAAAGCAGAAAAAGATATTCCAGCTTTCGGTTGGGATGCTCTATCAAATTTCTATGTAACCTACCTTAAAAACAAGGGTATAGACTTTGGTCCAGACCTTGACGTTACCTGTCCAGAATCAATTGAAGCAATAAACTATTACTTAGACGGAATCAAGGAAGGCTACTTTAGAATAGCTGGAACTGACCAATACCTATCAGGTCCATTTGCAAACGGTCAACTAGCAGGCTACATCGGATCAAACGCTGGTGAAGTATATGTTAAAGAAGGTGTTGAAGGCAAATTTAAATATGCAGCTCAAGCATATCCTGCAGAAAAAGCAGTTCAACAAGGTACAAACATCTACATGTTTGAAGGTGCATCTGATGAAGCGAAAGATGCAGCATTTAGATTCCTAAAATACGTTTCAAGCAAGGATGCTCAAATCAAGTTCGGTCTAGACACAGGCTACATGCCAGCTAGAAAATCAGCTGTAGAAGATGAAAACTACAAAAACGCTGATTCTGAAATTCCAAAAATCCTAGGTGCCGCAAGTGAAAAACTATTCTCAAGACCACTTGTACCAGGTAGCCAACAAGCCTACAACGATATAGCAAGCAAACTTGAAGAAATCTTATCAAATCCAGATTCCGATGTGAAAGCAGAAATGGAAGCCTTCAAGGCACAATTTGAAAGTGATTTTGCACAATAATAAAGGATAAGAAAAACTCCCGATGAGGGAGTTTTTTTGTTGGAGAATTTATAATTTTAATGTCTGACAATATTATAAACTGTAAGTTTGAAGTATAATATAGATGTTATCATCACTCTCATTAGCATGAAGGGAAGTGATTTTATGCGAGAAGTGTTTGACTTCATTCTTGCTGTCGCAGCAGGAGCAGTTGGTAACTGGCTTTGCAAATGGCTAGATGGGGCAAGCCTGTCTGGCTCTAGGAAGACCCTCCATGGAATGGTCAAGCGAAGCTTGATTTTAAGATGATAATTAGCATAAAAAAGAGACGAGCTACCGACTCGTCTCTTTTTGTGATTCCATGCTTTGTGTTTGACTTCATGGTTAGTAATATTATACTCTTTAAAACTGTAGATACAAATGTAATTCAGTTATTATGAAAAAAACCATAATGTTTTGAAAAACTATTTGTAACTTTAGTAATTTTAATCTTACTCAAAATACTGGGCTTGGGCCTTGTAGAGTTTGGAGTAGAGGTTGTCAGTTTTCATTAGGTTTTGGTGGCTATCGAAAGCGGCTGACCTTCCTCCGTCTAAGAGTAATATTTTGTCGGTAAATCTTGATGAGCTCATCCTGTGGGAGATAAATATTGCAGTTTTGCCCTCAGTCATTTCGTTAAAATGCTCGTAGATTTTGCTTTCTGCAAGGGGATCTAGAGATGCTGTTGGCTCATCTAGGATTAGGAAATCTGCGTTCTGGTAGAGGGCGCGAGCTATGGCGAGTTTTTGTTTCTGGCCAAGGGATAGGTCTGTAGCATTTTCGTAGATGTCCTTATTTAAGTAGGTATCAAGACCTGTTGGAAGTTCTTTTATTTTTTCCTCTAGGTCTAATTGCCTTATAATTTGGCTAGTTTTCTTTTCTTCAAAATCCTTATTTCCAATAATATTTTCCTTGATTGTAAAAGGCATGATTGAAAAATCTTGGAAGACTCCGCTTATTTTCTCATATAGTGATCTTTTGCTGATATTTTTGATATTTATACCATTATAAAGGATTTCTCCGCTATCTATATCAAAAAACCTTAAGAGAAGTTTAACTATAGTTGTCTTTCCAGCGTTATTTACACCCACAATCGAAACTTTCTCTCCCTTATTGATTTTAAATGACAAGTCATCTATGATTTTCCTGTCTGAACCTGGATAGGTAAAAGATACGTTTTTAAATTCTAGACTCTCAAAGTCGCCAGCTTCTTCTAGGTTTTCTTCCTTATCAGAGTCTAGGACGTAGAAATCATAGAGAGGTTCGAGGTTGGCAAGGCTCATTATAAAGTCGGCCAGCTCTGAAAACATGGTCTGAAAAGATTTCATAAAGTTTTCATTAGCAGCTATGGTGGCAGAAAAGGATCCAAAGGAAATTTGTGGGCCGTAGGAGGCTGAGAGGGTTCTCATCGCCACATAGGTGTAGGATACTAATCTCAAAATGGACTCCAAAAAGATTTTTATAGCTCCCATATTAGCTTCATAGGCAAATTTATCTTCGAAGCCATCCATCATTTTATCTAAGTATCCTTGTGTTTTGGACCTTACCATAGGACCTAGGTCAAAAACTCTAATTTCCTTTTGGTAGTGGGGACTTGCCATTAGGGAGAAATAATAAGAAAATCTCCTGTTTACATTTACAATTTCTAGGTCAAACTTGCTTGTATAAGCAGATTGCTTGCCATTTACAAGGATTATTAAAAGTGAAATCAAAATTGAAAAACCAACCAAGTAAGGGGAGAAGGTTATGATTACGATGGCAGTTCCTATAATGGTTGCCACACTTGTTATTATATCCTTAAGGCAGGATAGGAGGTTATGGATAGCTCCCATATTTATCGCAGCATTGGCCTTTTCCTTTAGGTCTAAGGTATGGGGATTTTCTATATTTTGATAAGTTAGATCCATGGCTTTTTTGGCAAGCTCAAAGGTTAGGTAATCATTAATTGCCTGACGTCTTACAAACTCCTCTCGGCTTAAAAGTCTTTCTAAACTTTCTAGGAGGATTTTTCCAATAATTAAGAGGAGGACAATTTTTATAAACTCATCAGCTGGCTTTGGGTTTGTGATTTGATTGATAAAAATCATTGGCACAAAGACATTTACCATGGTTGCAGCTGCTGGAGCTAGAGCATTTAAGAAAATTACTAAAATGTATAGGGGGTCATTTTCTGCAGTAATTTTTATAAATAGCCAGAGGGCCTTTAATTTATTTTTCATGATTTTCCTCCAAGTAATATTTTTTTTGGGACTCGTACATTTCTTTATATAGTCCGTCTTTTTCTAAAAGCTCGCTATGAGTCCCGTATTCTGTGATTTTGCCTCCATCAAGGAGCATGATTTTATCACAAAATCTGGTTGATGCTAGCCTGTGGGAGATGAAAATTAAGGTCTTATCCTTACTAATCTCATCTAGGTCTCTGTAGATTTTCTCCTCTGCAAGAGCATCAAGGGCAGCCGTTGGCTCATCCATGATTAAGGCTCCAGCCTCCTTCTTATAAAGGGCACGAGCGATTGCGAGTTTCTGGTTTTCTCCACCAGAAAAAAGTGTCCCATCTTCGTGGATATTCCTGGTCATCTGGGTGTCAATGCCCTTTGGAAGCTGGTCGAGCTTGTAAGAAAGACCTGCCTTTGTTAGGGAGTCAATAACCCTATCCCTATCTATATTTTTATCTGTTCCCGCCACATTTTCTGCAATAGAAACGGCAAGGGGTTCTACATTTTGTAGGACTGTTGCAAAGGCGGCATACCTTTCTTTTAGGTCAAGGTCATTGGCATTTATACCATTTATAAAAATTTCACCTGCTGTTGGCTTATAAAGTCCTAAGATTAGGGAAACTATGGTGGATTTACCCGCCCCATTTACTCCAACTATTGCTACTTTCTCCTTTTCCTTAATCGTAAATGATAAGTTTTCTAAAACATTTACATTAGATAGGGGATAGGAAAAGCTCACGTTTCTAAATTCTATTGACATTGGGCCTGTAATTTTTTTCTTACCTGCATCTGACTTTAGGTCCGACCTTAGCATATCAAAGCCATCTGATACATAGAGGAGGTTTGACCTGGTTTGGGCGATATTTATTACAAGAGTCAAGACAACATTAGAGTAAATCGCAACGGATGTGATAAGTAGGGTTAAGTTTTTTAAAGTAATTTGGTCTGTTAAAATTTTTCCTGTTAGGAAATAATAGCAAAGAGCTTCTACTCCCACGAGGAGAACTGCAAGTACGGGGGATAAATACATTTCAGGCTTGATAAAAGTCCTTGAAATCTTAACTACATTTGCCACAAGAGGCTTAAAACCTTCTATAAACCTGTCTTTAAAAGAAAAGACTCTGATATCCTTGGCAAATCGAAAGTCGCTTGCTTCCTTGTAATAGGCGTCAGTTTTTCTTCTGACCTTGTTTAATTCTCCCATGTGGAAATGTCTGTATTTATTTGTATAAGATCTAATCATAAGCTGAATTAGGATTGAAATTATGGCAAAGATGAATATTAGGGGAGATAATTTTGCCATAATAACTGATATTATCACAAAGGAAAGAAGGTTTGCCAAAATCTTATACATATCGTGGTAGATTCCCTCAAGACCTGTGACATTGTTAGAAAAAGGTTCAAAACCTCTGGAAAATTCAGCCATAAAAAGAGAGTTTTCTCCAAGGCCGTAGTCCATTTCCATGATAGGACCACTTGCTTTTATAAAGGATTCAAGCCTTGTACCCATATAGGTCGAGTAAGTTCTACGCTCGATCTGGTTTGAAATCATGGAGCAGATGAAAATTATTAGGGCGTAGGCTAAAATTACGAAAATCATGGTCCTTAGACCAGTGTTTTTTTCTATTAGGCCTACTAAATAATACATTATAAAGGCCTCTATAATTGGTATTAGACCAGCTGTGATAGGATAAATTAAAAGAGATAATTTTATTTTAAGATTGTCCCTAAAAGGCTCACAGGCCATTTTTAGAAGTTCAAAATTCGAAAGCTTATCCGCTCTGAGATATGATTTTATGACCTCCTCGTCATTTAGATTTTGTGCGAGATTTTCTTTTAGGTTTTTAAGATTCTTTTCCATCGTTTTCCTCCCTTATGTCCTTAGAAAATTCAGTAAGTTCTTCTATTACTTTTTCAAAACCAGGACGTCTTAAATAATAATAGGTCTTTCTACCCTCGATGTAGGCACCGATAAAGCCGCATACGTGAAGTTGGCTTATGTGGTAAGAGAGTGTAGCAGGGGTTATATAAAGCTTGTCAGAAAGCTCTTTTGCATAGTAATTTTTTTCCTTTAAGAGATCTAGGATGTCAATCCTTGTTGGATCTCCTAGGATTTTTAGGTATTGGCTTAGGTGTTTTAGCTTATTTTCCTTTTCAATAAATTCCTTATTTGAATAAATTCCAAACTTGATAAAGGTATCATCATAATCTTCTGAAATAAATTGAATCATGGTCATATTTGGTGCAAGGATTAGGCCATAGATGTTTAAAGGTTTATCCCTTTTCTCTAAGAAACTTAATAAGCCAACCTGGTCTATTATTTCGCTTACCTTTTTGTAGTCATCTTTTTTTATTTTTTCAAAATGTTCTGTGAATTCATCTTGAATTTTTGGGAAATTATTTTCTAAAATCTGGCAAATTTTTTCTAAAAGAGGATAAAGTCTATCGTAGATTGATTTTTTATTGGAAAAAGACCTTAAAAGTGCCATAGAAAGCTTATCTCCGTAGGGTAGACTAGCTATTAAGCTTAGAAAGTCTGATTTTAAAGCTTTTTTTGACCAT
>QWCK01002708.1_pt1 | contig 21331 bp, 24 predicted proteins | sample 1972571 | NCBI WGS metagenome assembly QWCK01 (sample SAMN09866710, study PRJNA288562) | Human gut metagenome isolate term2_stool, whole genome shotgun sequencing... | isolation source: gut | host: Homo sapiens | place: USA: California | reverse complement strand
CCCAATGTGTTAAGCAAGCCATGATTGAACTATTGAAGAATGAACCCCTTCAAAGCATTACTCCCGATAGAGGGAAAGAATTTTCACAACATCCTGAAATTTCACAGCAACTTTCTTTTGTTGAATTCTATTTCCCGCCACCCCATCATCCATGACAAAGAGGGACCAACGAAAATACAAATGGTTTATTAACCAAAAACAGAAGATATTGATCAATCAGATAGCTATATTGAAGCGAAAATAGAAGAGATCAATCGTCGACCACGTAAATGCTTAAACTGGAAAACACCTTATGAAGTTTACCATTCAGTGGAGTTGCACTTGACTTGACAATTCAATCCGTAAATAAAAAAACCGCAGGCACAGGGCCTACGATTTCACGAAATTATTTTCTCTTTACTTCCCCTCGAAGCCAGGGATGATTGTAATAGGTTCTGAAGTGTACAGATTTTTGGAAAATCTCTTCCATGCGCCGCTCCAATTCAAAATCGCGAAGAGTCCAGTAAAACCTTAGATCGCTATTCCCTTCATCTTTTATTTCTCTCTCAACCCAAAGGGCTAAGGGATCGACGACGGAAATATTTTTTCCCCCGAAGGCCCGCCTAAAATCCTCGGCGCGGTAGCTGTATCCAGGCAAGGCGAGGACGACGCATTCAGTGCCTTTGGGAACCCGACTCATGTAGCTATCCAGTATATCTAAGACAAAACTACGCTGAAAGAGGCCGTCTGTAATGGTGAAATTAATGAGAGATGTATCCATTCCCTCTTCCCCCGTATCCAGGAGGAGACCTTCGTGACCGTTTCCGTTGACGACGCGAAAATAATCCCGTCGGCCCGTGCTTTTTTCGGGGAGCACGGTAAGATAATCTTTTATCCCCATGCGCTCCATACGCTCTTCAGATTCTTTTAAAAAGTCTTCCACAGAATCTTTCGGGTCGTATAAAAGCGTCATATTAAGCGCCGGTCGCATTTTATGAATGGCGCAGGCTACATAAGCGCCGGTAATATCTCGAAAGGCGATGCCCAGTCTATCCATTCCCTTCTCCTGACGTTCTCGTTCTCGTCTTAATCGCTATCTTAAACTTATCTTTCAGTATAGCATATGCAGCATCTCTCGTTGCGGCACTATCAAAAATTCCATAAACCGTGGGTCCCGACCCCGTCATGTGGGAAAAAGCTGCACCTTCACGGTATAAAGCATCGATCATCTCGTAAATTACATCGTGTTTTTCGGCTACGCCCGCCATTAGATCATTGGATACCGCGTCTTTTAACGCCGACAGATTTCCTTCCTTCAGAATACGTACCGCCTCTTCGGCGCTCCCGTCGCCCCTCTCCTTCCACAGACTATATGCCTCCGGCGTAGACACGGAAAAGCCGGGATTTAGAAGAATCAATGGATAAGACGGAATCTCCACCCCTTCCAACTCTTCGCCGATTCCTCTGCCGATGGCGGGCTTGTTATAAAAGCAATAGGGAAAATCCGCACCTAGCGATACGCTCTCTTTTATAAGCTCCTCGTCGTTCATCGGCAGATCGTAGAGATCTCGCACGCCTCTCATAAGGGCGGCACCGTCTGCCGTTCCTCCGGCGAGGCCTGCTCCCACGGGAATATTCTTTTCAATGGCGATAGACACGGGAAGTTTTCCGAAGCGATCTTCTAAATATCGGTGACCTTTCGCCATAAGATCATCTTTTCCGAAATTAGGTCCTGTAATGGTAAAACTATCGGATTTTTCAATTGTTATCTCGTCGTATAGGTCGACAGGTAAAAAGACCGTTTCGATTGTATGGTAGCCGTCTTCACGTTTCGATTTTATCCAAAGGCCTATATTGATTTTTGCAAAGGCGCGCATAATTCCTCCCAATAAAAAAGCTCCATTGAAGGAGCTCTATTACGAAATTTTTAAATCGGACGCGTCGACGTCTTCTTCCAGAATGGCAATTTTTACCGTAGAGGTCAAGACATCGGAATAGGTGAAGGATATGTTTCTATCCGCTAAGCCCTCCGATGAAATCGTCACGACAAACAGCGAAGGATATACTGATTTTAGAATCCCCTTTCGCGTTACAATTCTCTTTCTGCCTCTATTGGCTTTTACGATCACGCGCTTGCCGATGTGTTCCGACAATTCGTTTTTGATCATATCTACTTGTGTCATGTGAACCGCCCTTCTACCCAATTATCCACTTATATAACAAGTATACATAGTCTGAGGCGATTTGTCAAGGAAAGTAACGCTATATAATATCGCATAATTCCGGAGCGGTCAAGAGAATAATAAAAAAGAGGAGTGTTTTCACTCCTCTTAATTTTATGCTGCTTTCTTAGCTGCAGATTTTTCTGCGGTTTTTTCTTGTTTTTCTGCTTTGGCCTTTTCTTGTTTTTCAGCCGGTTTTGCAGCTTCTTTCTTCTCAGCGGGTTTTAATCCCTTATTAGCTTCAACAAGGCGTTCCAAGCCGAACATAACTTGTGCAAGTTCAGCACGAGTTGCAGAATCCTTAGGAGCGAAGATGTTGCCGTCGCGACCGGTCATAATGCCGGCGTGGCGCGTAACATCGACGCCGTTTACAGCCCATTTGCTGATATCTTTTTGATCCGCAAAGGGTTCTTTTAAATCAAGAGTAAAGGGAATGCCCTTAGCTTCGATGTAGCGGCCCAAGATGGCAGCCATTTCTTCACGACTTACCGCTTGATTCGGTTTAAAGGTACCGTCTTCGTAACCGGCCACAATCTTGTTTTCTTGTGCCCAGATGACGCCGTTTTCGTACCATTCGCCCGCTTTAACGTCGCTGAATTTATTCTTAGCTTCTTGTTTTTTATCTTGTCCTTCGAGACGAGCCAAGACGCTCACGAGCATACCTCTTGAGATCTTCGTGTTCGGTTCGAATGTGGTAGCGGTCATACCGGCGAAAAGTTTCTTTTCCGTTACGGATTTGATAACTTTTTCAGCCCAGTGACCTTTAATATCAGTGAAGCCTTCTTTCGGTTCGACAGGTTTTGCTCCGCTCTTTTCAGCCATAACGATGCGGCTTTCTTTCTTCGGTTCTACCGCGCCCTTGTCGGCAAGGTATTTTTCGAGAACTTCAGTGTAGAGACCGTAATCTGCAATTTTTTTACCGTTGGCAAAGCTCTTGTAGCCGTCGCCGCCATTGGACATAAAGTCATTGGTAGCTAAGGTGTATTTCGCCTTGGGATCCAATGCTTTGCCTGCGATCTTTACGTCAAAGACGCGTTCGCCGGCTTTTTGTTTAACGTCGTATTTAAAGCTCATACCCGAAATTTGGGGGAATTTTCCGTTGGCATCCGGTGCATCGCCTACGCCGTGTTCGAGGGCGGCTAAAATATCAGCACCGGTAAGTTCGATCTTCATGATCGTGTTGCCGAAGGGGAATGCCGTCCAAAGTTGGGTCATGTTAATGTCTCCGGCGGGAATACTCGTACGAATGCCGCCGCCGTTGGTAAGGGCTACATCGGCTCCGGAAACTTCACGCATCGCGTCGGCCATTAAGTTACCGAAGTTTGTTTCCGATGTGCGCACGTGTTCACGTTCACCGTCTAAATCCACTGCCGTCTTACCGACTACTTTTTCGAGGGCGTCTTTATTGTCGGCAAGCACTTTGTCGATCATGGTTTTGATCTCGGGATCTTCTTTTACATTTTCAAAGAATGCGGCATCTTTTAAAGTGGCATTTTTAGAAATAATTTCCTTACCGCGAAGGGTAATGTTCACTTCACCTAGATTTTTAAGATAGTTTCCGGTTTGAGCGATCAGCGTCTTGTTGACCACTTCGCCCTTATCGAGGGTGGTGTGGGAGTGGCCGTCGATAATAACGTCGATGCCGTCTACAGCCTTTGCCACATCACTGGATTTGATCGTCGTAGATTCGTCTACCCCCAGGTGAGAGAGCATGACGATAACGTCGACACCTTGTTCTTTTAAGGACTTAACTTGTGCTCTCGCTACGTCGACCGGGTTTAGGAACATAACATTTTCCGTATTCTTCGGATTGGATTTAACCTTGGTTTCTTCCGTAGCTAAACCGAATAAGCCGACTTTTACACCGTCCACATCAATAATGCTTTGGCCTTTAAAGTCGTTGCCGCCCGTTGCGCGAACCACATTGGCCGCTAAAATATCGAAGCCTTCTTTGGAACCTTCTTTGGGCAGGGCTTGATCTTTAAAGCCGACAAGAGCATCGTAACCGTAGTTGAAATCGTGGTTTCCGGGAACCATTGCCTTGTAACCCATTGCCTTCATCACATCGATTACATCTTTTCCGTTGTTTACGCCGGAAAGGGCGGTGCCGTGACTAACATCCCCTGCGTCCAGTAGAATCGCATTTTGGATGCTGTCGGCATAGGTTTTCACCTTGGCGAAACCGATTTCATTGAGCTTACCATCTTTACCGCTTTGCGCCACGATATGACCGTGAACGTCATTGGTATGAAGGATGGTAATGGTCTTGGTATCTTGACTTGCACCTTCTGCAAAGACTTGGATCGGGCCGGAAACCGTGCCGAGAACCATGGTAAATGCGAGGGCGAGTGCCATGAATTTTTTCTTCATAATTCCTCCTATAAAATAAATTACGTTCCTCTAAAACTATTATACTCTGAAGTGGCGATTTTTTAAATAACTAGAGGGTTACAACTCTTTGAGCCACTCTCCGTAGCCTCTCTCTTCCATTTCTTCCTTCGGAATAAACTCGATGCTGCTTCCGTTGATACAGTAGCGAAGACCGCCGAGGGATGCGGGACCGTCGTTAAACACATGGCCCAAGTGAGTCGTATCCGTGCGCACCTCCGTGCGGATCATGCCGAAGCGACCGTCGGTTTTTTCTTCCACGTCTGCATCGGGCGCCATGCGGGAAAAACTGGGCCATCCGCATCCGGCGTCAAATTTATCCTTAGATAAAAACAAAACCTCTCCGGTAACGACGTCTACATAAATTCCCTCGTCGAACAATTTGTCGTAGGGATGGGAAAAGGGCGGATCCGTTCCCTCTTCACGCACCACGTGGTACGCCGCATCTCCCAGCTTTTCTCTCAATTCCTCTTCCGTAAAATCTTTTTTCATGTTTATCCTCCTATTCTATTCCAAAGGCGAACCGCATCGGGGGCAGTAGGTAGAACCTCTATCCGCCTGAAAATGACAATTATTGCACTCTATAAAATCCGGATCGTCGTGAATATAGGATACCGTCTCGATTTTACGGCCGCAATGAGGACAAAAATTCGTTCCCTCGGCAATTTCCGTATCGCAGTCGGGGCAAGTAAAGACAAAGCCCTCACCATCGATGCCCTTGGTAATGACGCTGTTTTCGAGGGCACGCTTTTCTTTTTGTAATTCGTCGATGGCGAGGAGCAATTCAGAACTGGTCGTATTCGTCAAATGGGATTGCTCCCGCATTTCCATATAATAAACTTCCCCTAAGTGGGTAAATTCACTTTGAATTTTAAGCTCGAGCTCGTGGATTTGCAGCTTAATCTTCGTCGCTCTGGACGCTTCCTTGGCTTCGTAAATACTGCGCTTGCCGAGATCTCGCACTTGATTGGACAAGTCTTCGAAACTTCTCCCAATCGTGTTAAAAATATCCATTTCCTCACCTCGGCTAAATCATATCATAAGCTTTCATTGAAAAATACACATTAGATAAGGATTAGATTTTTATAAATCATTCCCATGAAATGTGTTAAACATGATCCTCACGGGTATAACTAAATAGAAGATAAGAATACAAAGGAGGATACTATGGATTATAAATTATATGCATTAACAACTTGTCCGTTCTGCCAAAAGGTCATCGGCTTTATTAAAAAGAACGATTTAGAAGACAAGATCGAAATTCGCTATATCGATGAAGAACCCGCTTACAAGAAAGAACTCGTTGAAGGCGGCGGCCAAAAACAAGTTCCCTGCTTACACTACGGCGACACTTGGCTCTACGAATCCGAAGATATTATCGATTATTTGAAGGAAAATTTACTCTAACTTGCATGCCCCGTCGGGATGCGATAAAATGAACTCGCATAATGCGAAAATAAACCATATAGGAGGCAATAGATGATTACAAAAGATATGCTTATCGGCGATTTAGTCAGACAATACCCCGAAGCCATTCGCACTTTGATGCAATTCGGCATGGGATGTGTCGGCTGCCCTTCCAGCCAAATGGAATCTTTAGAAGAAGCTGCATACGTTCATGGATTTAATATCGATGAATTAATGGCTGCTTTAAACAAAACCGTTGAAACAAAATAAGAAATCGTGTCGCGTTTAGGCGATGCCATTAATCGGAATCGAGCAGGTAAATTACCCGCTCGATTTTTTGTTGCTTAAAGATAAGTTCTCTTTCATTTCAAAAAATCCTGCTCCTCCGTTTTCTTTTCAAGCAAAAAATCCATTGAGGACATTCTCTCCCCAATGGATTTTTGAGTCTAATTTTTAAAGCTGTGAATAGGCGCCGGAATAAAACCGCCTCTTGCGGCAAAGCGGCTGCAATCATTTTCGTGCACAGGCATAATCGGTGCCTCTCCTAAAAGTCCGCCGAATACGGCACCTTCCCCTACACCTTTTCCGTAGACGGGAATGACCCGCACCGCCGTAGTCTTATTGTTGATGATCCCCACCATGGCCTCATCGGCAATCATGGCGGCAATAGTGGACTCGGCCGTATCGCCCGGAATGGCAATCATATCGAGCCCCACAGAGCATACGCAGGTCATGGACTCTAATTTATCCACGGTAAGCGCCCCCGAGAAGGCCGCTTCGATCATGCCTTCATCTTCTGATACGGGAATAAAGGCGCCGCTCAGTCCTCCTACGTGGGAAGATGCGTTGATGCCGCCTTTTTTAACGGCGTCGTTTAACATGGCGAGAGCCGCCGTAGTGCCGTGACCGCCGACGGTGCCGATGCCGATCTCTTCTAAAATCCGCGCCACACTGTCCCCTACGGCAGGTGTGGGAGCGAGGGACAGATCGATGGAGCCGAAAGGCGTGTCGAGACGCTCGGCAATTTCGCTTCCGATCAGCTCGCCCATGCGGGTAATTTTAAAAGTCATTTCGCTGATGACTTGGGCGATCTCTTCAAAGGGGCGATCCTTATATTTTTCGAGGGCGGTCTTCACCACGCCCGGACCTGAGATCCCCACGTGAAGCACGTGATCGGCGAGGCCTACACCGTGAAACGCCCCTGCCATAAAGGGATTGTCTTCTACGGCATTGGCAAAGACCACGAGTTTTGCGCAGGCGATGGAATCGGCATCTTTTGAAAGAGCGGCCGCCTCTTTAATCATCTCGCCCATTAAGGCTACCGCATTCATATTGAGACCGGATTTCGTGCTGCCTACATTGACGGAAGCGCATACCTTTTCCGTAGAAGCGAGAGCCTGCGGAATAGCGCGAATTAAATTTTCTTCAGAAGGCGTCATGCCGCTGTGAACGAGAGCGGAAAAACCGCCAACGAAGTCCACGCCAATTTCGATGGCCGCCTTGTCCAGCGCCTTGGCGATTTTTATAAAATCTTCAACCGATCCGTCGGGAAGGAGAAGGGAAACGGGCGTAACGGATATCCGCTTATTGACAATGGACACGCCGTATTTTGCCCCTACGGCATTGGCGGTTTTAACGAGATCTTTACCGAGGTCCGTAATTTTTTTATATACCTTCTCCGCCACGCGATCGGCATCTTCCGACACGCAATCCAAAAGGGATATTGCCAAAGTAGACGTACGAATATCTAAGTTTTCGTGCTCGAGCATGTGGATGGTCTCGAGAATAGAAGATTGATTGATCACGTTGATCCTTTCTAAATATGGTGCATGCGGTCAAAAAGTGCCGCGTGTTGCATGCGAATGTCGAGCCCTAAGGATTCCCCGAGTTCCGCGTAGGAATCCACCACGTCTTCCAACTTAAAGCCTTCATCTCCATGCTCAACGATGACGATCATGGTGAAGTAATTACCTACGATAGTCTGGCTTATATCCAAAATATTAAAACCGTGTTCCGCTAAAAGGGCGGTTACTTTGGAGACGATGCCCACTTGGTCCACTCCAAATACGCTTAAAACTGCTTTCATTGAATTCCTCCTTATTATAGGATTTAATTATAACACGCTTTACTGCGGTCGTGTGATTCTTTAATGAAATGCTTTAATGAAAAAAGCCCCGACTTTCGCCGAGGCTAAACTTTATTTTGCCATTGTGCTGAAAAGGTCTACCATTTCCAGAACACTCATGGCCGTGTCGTAGCCTTTGTTGCCGCTCTTTGTACCGGCACGTTCGATGGCCTGCTCAATATTTTCTGTGGTGACGATGCCGAAACCTACGGGGAGACCGGTATCCAATGTGATTTTGGCAATGCCTTTGGAGACTTCATTGCAGACGTAATCGTAGTGGGTGGTAGCGCCGCGAATCACAGCTCCGAGACAAATGACACCGTCGTAGCTGCCGGATTCTGCGAGTTTTTGTGCCGCCAAAGGAATTTCAAAGGCGCCGGGCACCTTCACAAGGGTAATGTCGTCGTCTTTTACCTCATGGCGAAGAAGGCAGTCAAGTGCGCCGTCGACGAGTTTTGAGGTGATAAAGTCGTTAAAACGACTCACGACAATGGCAAACTTGCGATCCTTCCCTGTGAGCATTCCTTCGATAATATTCATTATTTGGCCTCCTTATTGTTGTGTTCATGGCAATTGCAGCCGAATTCGTGTAAGTAGTGGTTCATTTTCTTGGCTTTTGTTTCCAGATAGAAGTGATCGTTTTCGTGGGATTTAATTTCGATAGGTACACGTTCTACAATCTCCAAGCCGTATTGGCCCAGGTGGTAAACCTTATCGGGATTGTTCGTGAGAAGGCGCATTTTGGAAATACCAAGATCTCGTAAAATTTGTGCGCCGATATAATATTCACGGGCATCTTCCGGAAATCCCAAAGCCACATTAGCTTCCACCGTATCCATGCCCTCATCTTGTAAGGCGTAGGCTTTTAATTTGTTGAGCAGCCCAATTCCCCTGCCTTCCTGACGCATATAGAGTACGACACCCTTGCCCTCTTCTTCAATTTGCATCATAGCTCGTTGCAATTGATCGCCGCAATCACAGCGCATGGAACCGAAGGCATCTCCCGTCAAACATTCCGAGTGGACGCGAGTCAAAATAGCGTCGTCTCCATCTTCAATATTGCCCTTAACAAGAGCCACGTGGTGTTCGCCGTTTAAAGTATTGCGATAACCGATCGCTTTAAAATTACCATACTTCGTGGGCATCTTCGCCTCGGCCACACGTTCGATCAAGGGATCGTGAGTCTTACGATATTCTTTAAGCTGTTCGATATTTACAAGAGGTGCACCCAGTTCCGTCGCCAGTTCCCGAATGCGATCCCGCTGCATCATCTCCCCATTGTCTTCCATGATTTCGCAGCAAAGACCCGCTTCTTCGAGACCTGCCAAGCGCATGAAGTCTACGGTCGCTTCGGTGTGACCTTCCCTTTCCAGCACACCGCCCGGTTTGGCGACGAGGGGGAACATGTGGCCCGGACGTCTGAAATCTTCGGGTTTGGAATTCGGATCAGCGATTTTGCGAGCCGTTAAGGCACGCTCCACGGCGCTGATGCCCGAACCTGTTTCCACATGATCCACGGAAACGGTAAAAGCCGTCTCGTGATTATCCGTATTGTTCGCTACCATGGGAGGTAAGTTTAATCGCTTGGCCACTTTAGATCCGATGGGCGTACAGATGAGTCCCTTGGCGTAACATGCCATAATATTCATCTGCTCGGTTGTACAGGTTTCGGCGGCGGCAATAATATCCCCTTCATTTTCCCGATCTTCCGCATCGAGAACGACGATGAGTTTTCCCGCCTTAAGCGCGTCGATTGCTTCTTCAATTGTATTCCACATAATGGCCTCCTAAAAACCGTGTTGTCTTAAAAAATCCATGTCGATGGTCTTAGCTTCTTCTTTAAATTCCTGCTGTCTTAAAATATATTTACCGACGATATCGAATTCGACGGTAATCTCGTCGCCCGCTTTTAAATCGCCGAGATTGGTGGAGCGGAGAGTCTCCGGAATGAGAGACACCGAAAAGTTCGTCTTCCCGGCCTTCGCAAGGGTTAAGCTTACGCCGTTCAGCCCCACAGAACCTTGAGGCACGTAGTAAGGGAAATACTCAGGCGCCACCTGTATTGTCATGAGGTATCCCCCTTCATGGGGCTCAATACCTGTAAGCTTTCCCTGCGTGTCCACGTGTCCCTGTAAAATATGGCCGCCCATGCGCGTCGTGGGAAGGAGGGCCCGCTCCAAATTCACCTTACTTTCGGGTGTCATTTTATCGAGCCCCGATTTCTTTGCCGTCACCGTCATCATATCGGCTGTGAAACCGACTTCGGTTATACGGGTCACTGTAAGGCATACGCCATTGGTGGCGATGGAGTCGCCGACAGCCGTACCCTTCATTACCTTTTCGGCGGCCACTTCGATTTCAATCTTCTCGCCGCGGCGATCCATTCGCCGGATGCGGCCCACTTCTTCAACTATTCCCGTGAACATCGCGCCACCCCTCGAATGCATAGATCGTCGCCTAGTCGTTCAACATCTATTATTTCGAAATCCTTCCGATCCTTCAACGATTCGATTCCTTCCCCTTCGATAGCGGATTTCCCGCCGCCGAAGATTGTCGGCGCCAAATAAAGGACAAATTCATCGACGAGATCCTCATCGATCAAACTGCCGTGAAGCTTGCCTCCACCTTCGATTAGTACGTGGCCGATAAACTTCGTTTCGTAAAGATCGGCGAGCACCTCCTTAAGGGGAAGCTTTCCGTCGACGGAGTTTATCCTTACGACGATTACCCCGCGAGATGCGAGGATCCCTTCCTTTTCCTCATCCATATCCGATGTATAGACAATAGTCTTTTGAGAGCCGTCGTAAACATTGGCATTACCGTCGATGATGCCCCGCCGATCCAAAATGATCCGCGTCGGCTGCACCCCTTCGCCGCTTCGATTGGAAAGCTTCGGATCGTCTGCAAGCACTGTGCCCGTGCCCACCATGATCCCGTCCACCTGTCCGCGAAGAATATGCCCGTCCATGCGAGCCTCTTCTCCTGTAATCCATTGGCTTTCGCCGGTGTTTGTGGCGATCTTACCGTCGATAGTGGTGGCGTATTTCGCCGTAATATAAGGTATCCGCTTCAAAATACTGGAAAAAAAAGCACGGTTCAACTTGCGGCATTCCTCTTCCAGGACACCGACCACGACTTCGATGCCGGCCTGTTTTAAAATGTGCACCCCACGCCCTGCCACACGGGGATTCGGATCCAATGTGCCCACCACCACACGGGTAATGCCTGCGTTCATAATGGTCTTTACACAGGGAGGCGTTTTCCCGTAGTGACTGCAGGGCTCCAGATTCACATAAATCGTCGCCTCGCTCGGGGAGCCTTTCGCATTTTTAAGACAGTTCACCTCGGCATGATCGTCGCCGAAACCGTGATGCCAGCCTTCTCCTATAATCTCTCCGTCTTTGACGAGTACCGCTCCCACCATGGGATTGGTTCCCGTCATACCTCGTCCGCGTTCTGCCAATGAGAGGGCCCGTTTCATGTAAAATTCGTCCATAATTCCTCCCATAAAAAAATCCGAAGCCAAACTTCGGAGATCCATTCAAAAGAAAGACAACCTGCGTTGTCTCCATTCTTCTTTCATCCGGACTATACCGTCGGTATCGGAATTTCACCGATTCAATCTTTCGACTCGTGGACTGTCACCACCGGTGAGGATTTACACCTCGCCCCGAAGAACATTATTAAATTGTAGGAAATGTTTTCCTTTGAATATAATAGCACGAAGTTTATTCACTGTAAAGAATTTTATATCCCTTCACTTTTCGTCCTATGAAAGAATACAATAAAAAAACAATTTGTCTTGTAATAAATGCCCTCTACCTGCGTATTAACTTGTGAAGGGAAAAGGAGGTGACACTATTGGATGAAACGAAAACAATCAATCCCTTTCTCGACGACGCTCTAGACTTCGACACAATTTTCGATCGTTACTTCGACCGCGTCTTTCAATTTATTCTGTATCGCGTGGGCAATCGAGAGGTGGCGAAAGATCTGGCATCGGATATTTTTCTGAAGATTTATAAAAAGCTGTCCACCTATCGGCCGGAAAAAGGTTCTTTCGACGCATGGATCTTTACTATCGCCGGCAATCACGTAAAAGATTACTATCGAAAAAAGAATCGCTTCCAGTGGCTTCCCATCGCCGCTGTAAGAGATATTCCGGATCCCGTGGCACGTTCGGAGGAACTTGTAGAAGAGCGAGAGGAAATCGAATACTTGCGCCGCGCCGTGAAAAAACTAAGGGCCGACGATCAACTGTTAATCAGTTATAAATTCGGCGCCGAATTATCCAATCAAACCATCGCCGAACTGATCCACACTAACCCAAATCACGTAGGCGTTATGATCCACCGCTTAGTCAACCGATTGCGTAAAGAAATGGAGGCATATTATGAAGGAACGACGTAATGTCACACCGTCTTCCGAAACCACGGAAGAAATGCTAAAAAAATTATACTCATCCACAAAACAAGACAAAGAAGAGGTGCATTTTAAAATGAAAAAGAAAAAGAGAATATCCTATAGAAAACCTGCCGTCGCCGCTGCCTGCGCTCTTATCGTCTTTACCCTTCCCTTTACGAGTTTCGGTTCCGAAATCGTAGAAACTGTCAAGCAAGTTGCAAGCCCTTCCGGGCGAATCGTCGTCAATGAGGATAAATTCACTGCCGACCCTGAAAAAATGCCCCTGCCCGATTATCTAAAGGGAAAAATCTTCGATAAAGACGGCAAGGAAATTACCAACTGCAAACCTCTAGCTGAAGAACACGCCGTATTTTCAAAAGACGGCCGTGAAATAACGTCAACTGATTACGATAAGCTAACCGGCAAAGTTACCTTCGAGTACAGAGATGAACAAAAAGAAGATACAGGCGACAAATCGCCGATTAAAGACATCGCAAAAAAATTAAGCTTCAATCCCCTGGTTCTTTCCTCGAACTACAATTACGTGGAATCGGAAATTTACGCCGAATCGGGCAAGCTTTCCGATTATGTCACCTTCACTTATGAAAAAGACGGCAGGACTATTCATCTCCACGAACGAATCTCCTCCCCCGAAACCGCCTATGAAACCGGAGGCGAAGGCAAAATCTACGAAGTCAATGTAGACGGCGTTAAGGTCATTATCCAAGGCCACAATGCCGACTTCGAACGAGACGGTTTACTCATCGGCATTAGTGCAAAAGGAGCAAACAAAGACGAGCTCATCGCCATGGTAAAAGACTTACATCTGCTGAAATAAAATGACCGCCGGCAACCCGGCGGCTTTTTAATTCCTCCCTTTTTACTAGAAGCGACAAACAAGCACTTTTTCGGCAATCAAAAAGTGCCGGTATCTTTACCGACACTTTTAAATTCAGCCTATGGTTACTTCCCTGCCCGAACCGTCATTAAGATCTCTTCCATGCGATCATATGCCTTTTCAAACTTTTCTTTCAACATATTGTCTTGAATTTCCGCAGGATCTCCTCGGAAATCTGCACCATAATAGAAGCCGTCTTTGTAGGCGATGATGACAGGCTGATTATTCCAGTCCGTTCTCGGATTCTTTACTTTCGAGAGGGAGAAGAGGAAGCCATCGCTACCCTTTTCTTCATTCGATTTTTCGTAGAAATAGAGTTCGCCGTTTTCAAGCTTATACACCACATTCAGATCCTTCGGCACCGCAAAGGACATGTCGACTTCTTTAACATACACCCGTTCACTTCCGGGAATGTCTTTTTGAGGATAGGTCCCTACCCTTACGATGCGCTCTTTCGCCATCCATTGGACGGGAAGCCCCGTCGCCTCCTCTAAGTACCGCGCCGGAATAAAGGTGCGATCTTTTTCCAAATAAGGCGCTACATCCATGGCCATATCTTTTCCGTTTTGACGATAAGATTTTTTACCAATGGTCATGACGACCGCCTCTTTATCTTTCGTCAATATAACTTCTTTTTTGACCTGATCCCACTTCACGGTATAACCCAGTTCTTCAGTAACCGCGCGCAGAGGCAAATATGTACGGTCGTGACGAATAACAGGCATTACATCTTCTGTTAATAATTCGCGGCCGTTAACGTAAATATTGATAGGGCTCGGTCCCTTCGCTAACACCATCGAGGGAAGAAGCAGAAAACATAATAACAATAGAGTTGTCTTTTTCATCGAACGCCTCCTTATTCACTTGATCAAAAGAGATTCCTATTTTTAATTATACAACCGCTCGTTCTTTTTTCAACAAATTTTTGTATAAGCCACATCGCCATAGATAAAAAGATTTCAACCACTTCCATATCTGTTTTGTTATAATCTACCGATTCAAGAAATTTTCGCAATAAAAAAACCGCATCCGAAGATGCGGTTTTTTGGTATCTTAACGTTTGGAGAATTGGGGAGATTTACGCGCTTTTTTCAAGCCGTATTTCTTTCTTTCCTTCATTCTCGGATCGCGGGTTAAGAAACCTGCTTTTTTAAGAATCGGGCGGAAATCCGGGTTCATGTCTTGTAATGCACGTGCAAGACCCATACGGATAGCACCTGCTTGACCGGTGTAGCCACCGCCGTTTACCTTAACGAGTACATCGTATTCGCCTTCAGTTTCGGTAATGGCCAGCGGTTCTTTTGCTACGGTACGTAAAGTTTCGTAACCGAAGAAATCGTCGAGTTCTCTACCGTTAATGAGGAATTTGCCGCTTCCGGGTAGTAATCTAACTTGAGCGACCGATGTCTTTCTTCTGCCTGTTGCTCTGTATTGTTCTGCCATCTAAATCACCCTTCCCTTACACTTCGTAGTTTTCCGGTTGTTGAGCTGCGTGGGGATGCTCTTCGCCTGCATACACCTTCAGCTTCGTAAACATGGAGCGGCCCAAACGATTTTTGGGAAGCATACCCTTTACAGCGTATTCAATAACGCGTTCGGGATGCTTTTCGCGAATTTCCTTATAAGCAACTTCGCGACGTCCACCCGGGTAACCGGTGTGGTAAGCGTGAATCTTGTCATCCCACTTGCTGCCGGTAAGTTTTACCTTTTCCGCGTTAATAACGATGACGTAATCACCCGTATCCACATGAGGAGTGTAAATCGGCTTGTTTTTACCGCGTAAAATATTAGCAACTTCCGTGGCTAAACGACCGAGGACTTTGCCTTCAGCGTCGATGACGTACCATTTTCTATCTACTTCATTGGCTTTCGCCATGGTTGTCTTCATCAGAAAACCTCCTGTTCATCACAAGGGACAATGTTCAAAAGTTTCCGGGGCTTTTAAAACACTAGCAATTAGTATAGGTCAATATCCTCTATCTGTCAAGGGGTTTCCTCTAATTTATGCCATTTTCTCCATTGGCGAAATACTTTTATATGACTATAATAAAAGTAACAGAAGAAAGGACGTGACCCATGGGTAATCATAACGGACACCTTCCCCATTTTAAAGATTTCAGCTACAATTGCGATCACCATATCAAAAAAGAATACTCCCTCGCCCACCATCCGAGACCCCTTCCCCTGTCGGAGGAACTCACCAAGGCCCTTGAGTATCTCTTGTGGTACGTGCCGAATATTAATTCCTTCCAATCCCCTTCCAATGTTCTCGTTACCGAACCCCTCTACGAGAATTTCAGCTTCAGCCTTATTTCAGATGCCCTTCATTTAGACGAGGAAGATATTTTATTTCTCGATTATATCGACGACGACATTGTGGACTATTATACGGAATCTATTTGCACCCGCTGCCAGAAAATCATCATTACGACGGCGGAGAAAGAGACGAAAATTTCCGCCCTCCTCCGCCACATGCGAAATGCCATCGCCCACGGGTATTTTACGGTGGTGGACGAGCGCATCATCGCCTTCGATGTAAAGCACTACCCGAAAAACGAAAACGGCTACGGCTGTACCGCCATATTAAAGCTGGATCCCCTACACCTCGTGGAAGCACTGAAGCTTTTAGAAGAGGAATTGACCCACGAACGATTGGCGGCCATCGCCTTTTCCCGCTGCGGTTACGATATCATTGACAATGATTACGAGAACCCGAGCCTTCCCTACGATTTTAAAATGAAAAAAGGGAAGGAAGTCTATGCGGTTGAAATTAAACGCATCGATGTGGAAGGAGTGGCTCATGAGGAAGATCTGAAGAAGATTATGGAACACTTCCCGAAAAAAGTTCAGGAAAAGAAAGTCCTCCTGATGGATTCCGCCGTACTGGACCGCAAGGCGAAGAAAACACTGCAGGAAAATAAAATCCTCCTCCTGGACCGGGACAATTTAAAATCCCTTATGTCCGGCGACGATATTCTAACCCGTATCGAAAAGAAAATGCGTTAACCTTCTTTTCCCTTCCCCGGCCTGCGATCGACGCGCACCAAGCTTACCACTGTGTAGAACAAATTGGCGCGGTGACTGTAGCCCGTATATTTCGCAACCGGACAACAGAAAATTTACTATTCTAGGTTCGTAGTCCTTCAAAGGAATAAATGTTATCCCAATACCGTACGGCTCACCTCAACGTAAATCGTATAAAAATCTACGTACCGTCTCTTATTCTTCTTCATAAGCGCCTCGATTGCAAAACGAAATGAGAATCCTTATTTTTCTATTTTAAGCTCGAACACAGAAAAAGACATCTTTCTGCTGGGAAAGATGTCTTTTTCTGTGTTTAGAATCCAAAAATTATAAAATTTTAGTCAATATAGTCATAGATTTCGCTATATTCGGATGTTACAAAATCTTTTACCGTGGGGTTATGCATTGCTTCTGCTAAATCTTTTGCCCATTGTTTACTTTCGTCTTCTTTTCTCAATACAATTCCCATCGGGTAATCTTCTCCGTCAAGGTTTCGAACAATATAGGATCTTGCATCATCACCTGCATTTTTTACAGTTGCAAACCAGGCAATTACAGCATCTAAGTCATCGATCATTCGATAAGTTTGTGTTTGGTCAACCTCGATCAATTCGATGTTTTTCGGATTTTTTGTAATATCCATAGGCGTATACAGATCATTCTTATTTTCATCTAATTCGATAACGCCGTGATCGCGCAACATCCGCATAGCCATATCCATATTGATCGGGTCATGCATAATGGAGATTCTGGCATTTTCAGGTATATCTTTTAAGTCCTTAAACTTATTGGAATATAAACCGATTCCGGTGTAATAAGGGTATGGTTTACCGATTACCAGATTTCCGTTATTTTTTTCATTGAAGTTTTCTAAAAACTTAATTTGTACGCCTAAACCGCCATCAGCACTTCCATCTTGTACAGATTCCATAACAGGCACATTCAGATCTACTAAATTAATTTTTGTCTTGTATCCTTTTCCTTCCATAACTTCGGCTACCTTTTCCATAATGGGCAAAGAAGCTTCGTTTGTAACTAAAGTTATATCTTTCTTGTTATCTTCTTTTGCTGTATCACCGCTGTTGGTATCACTTCCGGAGCAGCCTGCCAGCACTAATACAGATAACAGTAAGAGACTGCTAAGTTTAAAAAGTTTTCTTTTCATGATTCCTCCTTTAATATTTTGATATCTTTCTATATACTAAATTGCCGATCACTTGAATAAGCGTGACAATTATAGCCAAAATGATGACGATCGCATACATTACCACATCATCAAACCTTTGATAGCCAAAGTTTAAAGCAACAGATCCTAAGCCACCGGCCCCAATGGCGCCGGCTACAGCTGTAGTGGATAGGCAAATTATTGCTATTAATGTCATCGATGAGACAATGCTCGGCATAGATTCCGGAAAGAGAGCATGAAAGAGAATTCGATAATTACTGGCACCGAAAGAACGGCAAGCCAATATAATATTGTAATCTACCTCCATAAGGACATTCTCTATGCTCTTTGCTACTAAAGGAATGGTAGCAAATGTAATTGGGATAATTGCAGCATTACTTCCGATTGAAGTCCCGATGATTGCCTTCGTAATAGGTGTCATGGCTACGATCAAAATGATAACCGGAAAGGATCTGATAAAACCTATAATTATATCCAGGATTTTATAAACAGTTTTATTCGGTTTTAAACCTTTCTCCGGGTGAGTATAGACCAATACACTGCCCAGTAATATTCCAAAAATTAAACTTAGAACAAAAGATATTGACAACATTTTTAAAGTAGCCAATATTCCGGGGATAATTACCTTTGCCCCGTATGAAAAAAGTCTCGTGTTCATTTAACTTACTCCTCAATCTATAAACTTGTGATTAATGTTATTATGAGCTCCTAGTAACCTCACCAGCTTATCTTTATCCTTGGATTTAATATTTATATAATATTCCTCCAACTTTCCATTTTTTAAGCTGTCAACATTCGCCTTCTCTAGCACATAATCTATTTCGTTAGAGAGATCACTTAAAAAACCGACTTTTTGATCTTCTTTAGAATAGATTAAAATCTTTGCTATTGATTCATCATCTTTAGTGTTAAAGTGAATATCCTCAATATACTTGAGTAGATAAGGATTGAACTCCGAAAGCAAATCCTCCACTTTTCCGGTTGCTACTATTTTCCCTTCTTCAAGAATGGATACACGATCACAAATTCTTTTAATAACATCCATTTCGTGCGTAACAACCACCATCGTGATGCCGAATTGCTCGTTAATGGACAATAAAAGATTTAAGATACTATTTGTCGTTATAGGATCTAAGCCGCTGGTCGATTCATCAGACAGTAAAATCTCCGGATCCAATGCCAAGGCACGTGCTATGGCGACCCTCTGTTTTTGACCGCCGGATAAGTTTAACGGCATACTTTCGAGCTTATCATCGAGTCCCACAATATTTAGAAGATGTGTGGCCTGAGATTTTATTTTTTCATCCGGGTAATCCCAACATTTCATGGGAAAAGCAACATTTTCATAAACTGTTTTCCTATTTAGCAGGGCGAAATTTTGGAATATGATGCCTATATTTTTCCGAATATTTCTCAGCTCCTTTTCCGATACCTGAGAAATACTTTTATCTCTCACGATTATGTCGCCGCTATCGAATTTTTCCAAACCGTTGATCATACGAAGCAAAGTGGATTTTCCGGCCCCGCTCTTCCCTACTATTCCGTGAACTTCACCTTCTTTTATAGTCAATGACAGGTCTTTTATTACCTTCTGATTGTTATAGGATTTATTGACATTCTCGATCTTTATCAATTTATATCTCCCGTTCTCTCATGATCTTTATTCTTTACAAAAGTTCCCGAATAGAAATAGGCAGATTCCATGGTGACGGTAGTGTCAAGTATTTTATTCGAACCATTCTTTTCAATTATTAGTTTCTTCTTCTCATCAGGCTCAACCGTGTTGATTGTTTTAATAATTCCTTCTAAAATACTCTCTACCTTTTGCCCGGATATTCCGACAATTAAATCATTGTCATCCCACCCGGCAGCATGTCTGGTACCGGCACATAACATACTGATATTCATATCTTCTTCTACTAACGGAACGACTGTAGCCTCGTAACAAACCGCTTGGTTTCCCGCGATATTAAAATCTTTTTTTAATCCAAACTTATAGGTGTAGCCTTGAGATATTCGCATGGCATTATATGGATTTGTAACTACCAGAATACTCTCCGGCATCTCCTTAAATAACCTTAAAGGTTTAATTACCATGCCGTAATTATCGCCCTCAAGACGGTACATACTATTGACAACATCTTTGGATCTGTCGACACTTTCATGTAAGCCTGTTTTAAATGGTTTTCTTCCCGATAGATACTCTTCATCTGTTTTCCAATACCCGAATGATGTACCGGAACCATTGCATCTAAACTGATCACTTCTAACTTTAATAGCATGTCCCGATGAAGCAGACTTAACCATTACGCAGTAACGAACCGCCTGGTTTACTTCTGATGCTTCCTCTTCCTGAAATTCTTTTTCTGTATTTAAAAACTTTACTCCGATTATCTCGTTCTTTAAGTCTAAAACTGTGGTAAACAGTTTATCTATTGCGACAGGTGTCACTTTTCCCCCTAAATAACATCTACAAAATTTATCTCATATCATGCTAACAAAATAAGTTTCTACATACAAATAGGAATAATCTATATTGTTAAATTACATAAGATGAAATCTCTATATCAAAAAATCCCTCGATCTATCCGATCAAGGGATTTTCAGACTTAGCTAAAGTCCTTTAAGGAGTCGTCCACCAGTTCATTTTCGAGGGGTGTTTCGTACTCCGATTCTTTCATATAGTTGTTGACGGCTTTTCGTACGCGGGTGGTGGAGGCGATGGTGCCCATTCCGGCAATACATCCGCCCTCACAGGCCATACCCTCTAACAGGTATCCGTCTTTTCGTCCGGCTTTTGCCATTTGAAGCATGCGGATACATTCCTTCAAGGAGTTGGCGCCTTCGATTTGAATATCGCGCTCAGGATCGATGCGTTCGGCAACTTCCTTTACCGCTGCCGCTACGCCGCCTGCCATAGCGTATCCTCTCCCGGAGGAGGAGGATTCCACTTCTCCTTCTTCCGTTTCGATTTCGGAAGGTTCGATATCCATGGAAACGAACATGCCCATCAGCTCTTCAAAGGTGATGACGAAGTCGACATATTCTTTTACATCGCTCGTAATGGATTCCACTTTTTTCGACGTACAGGGTCCAACGAAGCATACGAGAGCGTCAGGATCTTTGCGCTTAATATGTTCTGCCGTATAGCGCATGGGGCTTCCCGAGTCGGATACGTAATCTTTAAGTTCCGGGAACTTGTATTCGATAAGAAGTGTCCAGGAGTGGCAGCAGCTGGTACCCATGAAGGGAATTTCTTCCGGCACACGATCAAGGTATTCCTTTGCTTCGTGAAGGGTAGTGTAGTCGGCGCCGAGGCCTACTTCGATCATATCTTCAAAGCCCAGTTGCTTCATTGCCGCCCGCACTTGTTCCGGCGTGGTGTTGGCGCCGAATTGGCCGATATAACTCGGTGCGGGAATCGCATAGATTCGCTTGTCTTTTTGTTTTAGGGCTTTCGCCAATTGATAGATCATGGTCTTATCGCCTACAGCACCCCAGGGACATTGTACAACGCAACGTCCGCAACCGACACATTTGTCGTGGTTGATAACGGCTCGTCCCATCTCGTCACTTTCGATGGCATTCACACCGCAAACGGAAGCACAGGGGCGATCGTATTCGACGATGGCGTTATAGGGGCAGGTACGTTCGCAACGGCCACATTTTACGCATTTTTCCTGATCGATAACGGCACC
>QWCK01002700.1_pt1 | contig 21378 bp, 17 predicted proteins | sample 1972571 | NCBI WGS metagenome assembly QWCK01 (sample SAMN09866710, study PRJNA288562) | Human gut metagenome isolate term2_stool, whole genome shotgun sequencing... | isolation source: gut | host: Homo sapiens | place: USA: California | reverse complement strand
GGCCGCCCTGCGGGGCGTGTCTCCACAGGCGGGGGTGAAGTATCACAAATTCCCGGTGAATCATGGAAACCGGATGTAAAAACGGCCGTCCCACGGGGCGGCCGCTTTCTGTCCTCCGGGGAAATTTCCCCATTGTCCTATTCTTATGTGGAAAGCTGCGCCAGGGCCTGCTCCATCTCCGTGCGTTCTACCGTGGGCTGCAGACGATTCAGCTGCGCCAGGCATTGAATGCAGTGTTCCCGTTTCGACTCCGGCCACAGGGCCCGCAGGCGGGGCTGGTCCTCCCCCCGCCCGTCCAGCAGGACCCGGATGCGCCAGCACTGATACAGGGTCACGCCCAACCACCAGGGGGAACCGATGCGCCCACACACCTGAAAGGCGTCCTCCAGGGCCAGGGCCGCCCCGTCATAGTCCCCGTCCTCGGCCTGGTAATAGGCCAGATAGCTCATGGCGATGGGACGGCAGCTGAACTCCCGGGAGGAGCGGTACAGTTCGGCGGCATAGGTAAACAGGCTGCGTGCAATGCGGTCCTCCCCCTTTTGGGCGGCAGCCACGCCATAGTCGGTGTAGAACACTGCCGATCCGGGATAGAGTCCCAAGCTGCGGTTATGACGGATGGCCTGGTCATAGTTTAAAAATGCCTGGTCATAGTTTCCTTCCATCCGGTCATCCTCGGCCATGTAGTTATAGGCTCCGGCCACATGGATGTCATAGCAGTTCTCCCCCCGGCGGGGCAGACGCTGAAATACCTGGATGGACCGGCGCAGAACTTGCCGAGAGGACTCATATGCCCCCTCCATCATGTGCAGCACCCCCTCCATACGCAGATAGATGCCAAATTCCTCCGTATTTTCCCGGTCCGTCAGCAGAGTCATACCTGCCCGGAGGTGTTCCCGGATCACCGACAGGTTCCACGTCTGGATGCCGTAATAGATGTATTGCAGGTGGGCCCGGGCCAGCAGTCCGATGTCCCGTTCCCGCTGTCCCTGCCTCAGCAGTCGGTCCAGGGCAGCCAGTCCCTGGTCATACTGTCCCTCGTAGATGCAGCAGCAGGCCTGGTCCAGCAGCAGGGTGTCCTCCAGGGGGTCCAGCTGGTCCTGGGGCGTGTCACAGACCCGCAGCACGGCCAGTTCCTCCTCCAGATGGCGGAAATAGCCCGGAACATCCCGCTCCTCCGCCGCCGCTGCGTCTCCTGTCAGGGTGGGCAATACGGCATAATACATTCCGGTGTATTGGTCCAGGGACAGCACACGGTATTGGAACTCTTTAAATCTGTCCCCCGCAGCGGCATAGCAGCGGATCAGTCGTTCATACAGGGCGAAGGAGCCCGTCTGGGCCTGGTCCTCCAGATATTGGGCCACCCGAAGATAGACGATGCGCCCGGCCCGCCCCTCCAGCTGGGCGGTCACAGCGGCGCGGATACGCTCGTGGGCCGTGGCATAGCACAGCGTGCCCTCCCGCTCCCCCTGAACGATGAGCATCCGCTGCTTCAGCTCGCCGCACTGATAGATCAGTTCCAAAGCATCCCGCTTTAAGATGGCGGCCAGGGCCTGGAAAGGGGCCCAGTCCGGGAAGGCGGCGATCAGGTCCAGCAGCCGCCGCTGCTCTGTGTCCAGGTCCTCCAGACGATAGCGGATGGCCCCGTCCAGGTCCTCAGGTAGACTGCTCAGCCCGGGGCGCTCCTGAATGGTATTCAGCAGCTGTACCAGCAACAGGGCGTTTCCTCCTGTATTTTCATACAGCTGATCGATAAAACTCGCCCCGGGCTCCTGCTGCAGGTGGTGGCGGATGAACTGCTCCGTCTCCTCCCGGGTAAAGCCCCGAATGGGATAGCGTTCCATCACCCCGTCCCGCAGGGCGGCAGAGACAAAGTTCTGTATCTCCTCCGGGGCGTTCACCCGCTTGGTACACAGCACCATCAGGTTCATCCCCCGCAGCCGGCGCAGCAGAGCGGAGAGCAGCTCCAGGCTGTTCTTGTCCATCCAATGCAGGTCCTCAAATACCAGCAGCAGGGGAGCCCGCTTGGCCGCCGCAGACAGGATCATCAGGGCGCTCTCCTGGGCCGCATGATAGTCCCGCTGCACCCGATAGTCCCACTCCGCCCCGCTGCCTCGGTCCGCCCCCACAGACAGACAGGGGAAAATGCTGGCGGCAGCCGTTAGATAGATGCCGGGGACGCTGATCTGCCGGGTCTGCAGCTCTCCGGCCAGATCCATCATCACCGAGTTCCAGGCAGCAAAGGGCATATGGCTCTCCGAGGGGTAGCACGCCCCCCGGCACACCGCCCAATCGGAGAAGTCATAGGAGGAGAGGATGTGGTCCAGCAGATAGGTCTTGCCCACCCCGGCCTCCCCCTCAACCAGGGCACAGGGGGTCCGGCGCATGGCGGGAGAACCGTTGCACAGGGCCAGCAACCGGCGCAGAGCGGTATCTTTGCCCAGCAAAAGGCGATAGGACTGCTCCTCCATCCGATAGGTGGAGGAGTTCCACTCGTTGACAATGCGGTAATACAGGGCGGTGGTCTCCTTCAGGGGGGCGATACTCAGCTCCTCTGACAGGCTTTTGCACAGGTCGTGGTATACCCCGATGGCCTTGCGGTATTTTTTCTGTGCGCTATATACCTCCATCAGGGCGGCGGCGGCGCTCTCCTCCAGGGGATCCAGATGGACATACTTCGTCCCCAGACTCTCCGCCCGGGTCAGGTCCCCCTGGGCCAGGGCCTCTCTTTCCTGGGCAAGCAGATTTTTCAGATACTGGGTCTGGAGCAAGCCGCGCTGCTCCTGCAGCCAATCGTCAAATATCCCGGCACGCGGGATGGAGAAGCCCTCTAAAAACTCCCCGGCGTAGGCTGACAGATCCCCCTGCTCCAGCAGATCCCACACGTCGCATCGGATATCCACGGCTGGGTCCAGCTCCAAGGCGGCGTTCTGCCCCGGGGTGAAGATGTCAAAGCCCAGGCCCTTTCGGATGGTATACACAGCATGGCGCAGATTCTTCAGGGCGGCGGCAGTATCCACCTCCTCCCACAGCAGACTGGCGGCCTCCCCCCGGGCGGCCCGGCGGCGGATCAGCACATAATAGAGCAGCGCATCCGCTTTTCGATAGGAGAACGCAACCTTTTTCCCATCTAAAAAGACCGCCGGACTACCCAGCAGCTTTGCTGTCAGCTTCGCCATTCGCTCCTCCTCCTCTTGGTCACTTCTCTGCCGATAGGACATTTTCCTTCATTTTACCGTATCCTTTCCTGTCAGACAAGGGGCACGAAAAAAAACAGGGTCCGGACCGTATCAACGGCCCAGACCCTGTTCCGGGAACTTTGGATATGTGTCCGAAGCCGCTTAATAGTCCATGGCGCTGGCGATGACCAGCAGCACCACGCACACAGCATAGACAATGCCCTCAAAGGGGAGGATGAATTTAAACCACTTATCAAAGGAGACCCGGGTGTAGGACAAGCAGGCTACCAGTAAGGCCACCGTGGGGAAGGCCAGATTGCTGATGCCGTCGCCGAACTGATAGGCCAGGATGGTGATCTGCTTGCTCAAGCCGATGATCTCGGCCATAGGCATCAAAATGGGCATCAGGATCAGGGCCTTGCTGCTGCCGGAGGGCATGAAGAAGTTCAGCACCACGACGACTGCCATCATGCCGACAGCCGTAACCGCCGGAGGCATGCCGGAGAGCATAGAGGCCAGAGCGTGGACGATGGTATATGTGATCTGACCGGCATCCATGATGACGGACAGGCCCCGGGCGATGCCGATGACCATGGCGGCCACGAACATGGAGGACGCACCGTCCAGCATGACATCAGCGGCCTTATCCGGGGTATACCGGGCAATGATGGCGCAGATCATGGCGCAGATGAGATAGGTCGCAGCCATATCCAGGGTGCCCCAGCCCCAGTTCAGGCTGCCGTACACCACCAGGATGACGGTGGCGATGAACACGCCCAGGATCAGCTTGCGGGTGGCGGTGAACTCCATATCCTCTACATTGCCCCGCAGATCAGAGTAGTCCTGCCCGGCTACCAAGCTCTTGCTGGGGTCCTTCTTCACCCGCTCGGCATAACGAATGACATACCACAGGGCCACTGCGCCCAGCACCACCAACACGATGAGACGATAGCCGATTCCGGAGAACATGGGCAGGCCGCCGATATTCTGGGAATTGCCCACGGTGTACAGGTTGGTGGGTCCGGCAGTCCAGCCGATAATATCGCCGATGACCACGATACACACGGCCGTCACCACGTCATAGCCCAACAGCAGACACACCGGGACTACAATGGGCATAAAGGGAATACATGCCTCAAACATAGAGGGGAAGGCACCAATGAACATAAAGAAGATCATGGCACCGGCCAGGACGAACTTGGTATTCTTCTCGCCGGTCTTGTGGGTCAGGGCCATCAGAGCAGAACGGATAGCACCCGTCTCGTCCACCATGTGGACGGCAGCGCCGATGGTCAGCATCATGCAGATAAGCGAGATGGTGGTCTGCACGCCCTGGGGAATGGCCTTAAACATGGAGAAAATGCTTACGGGCGTATTGTCAACATAGTGATAGCTGGCCGGGTCGATGGTGTTCACACCGTTGACGGTAACGGCATCATACTGGCTGGCGGGCAAGACCCAGGTCATCGCCGTCATAATGATAAGTAGCAGGAAGAGGATAACAAATGGGTGCAGCAGGATCCGTTTCAGTTTGGTGCCGGTACTCTCTTTCATATGGATACCCCCTAAAATGAAATGATCTGCGTTCCGGCGGCTTTGCCTTATGCCGTGACGCACTCCGTGAGGCTTTTCCGGTTTTCTCCCTCAGCTTGATATCATATTAGCAAAACGAAGTTGAAAAAGCGTTGAAGGATTTCGACGCTATATTCTTAAAAATATAACGAACAAAAAACGCCGGGCAAGATAGGAAACGTCTCTCTCATCCTCGGTTTTTCGCACTTTTTGACGTTTTTCTATTCCGCCCGCAAAAACAGGCGGCACTGGGCAGGCAGGCAGGCCCACACTTCCATCCCCGCTTCAACGCCGCGTTCCGTCCCTGTAGGTACTTCCATGCGCAGGGGAACGGCGCCTGCCGCCGCACCTGTCGGCCGCAGTAGCAGGGTGTCCGCCTTCTGTCCCGCTACCCGGCGAAGCACCCGACACAAAAAGCAATCTTCCCCCGGGCCGTCGGCCAGACGCAGCTGCCCGGCCCGCACCCCCAGATAGGCCGTCTTCTCAGGCAGGGGGCCGGTCTGGCGCAGAGCCAGGCCCCAGTCCGTGACCAGCAGGCTGCCGTCCTCCCCCAGACGGACGGGAGTCAGGTTCTCGCAGCCGGACAGTCGGGCAGCAGACAGGGTCTGCGGGGCCCGGAGCAGCTGCTCTGCCGACTGCATGGGCTGGGAGCGCCCCCGGTCCATCACACACACCCGGCAGCACTGGCGGAACACCTCGTCCCGGCTGTGGGTCACCAGCAGCACCGGGCCGCCGAACCGGTCCAGACGACTCATCAGGTCCATCTCGATCTGCCATTTCAAATAGCTGTCCAGGGCGGAAAAGGGCTCGTCCAGCAGCAGCGCTCTGGGGCGGCTGGCCAAAATACGGGCCAGGGCAGTCCGCTGCTGCTGGCCGCCGGAAATCTGCCTGGGATAGCGTTCCAAACACGGGGTCAGTCCAAAGGTCTCTGCCAGGTGGCGGGCCTCCTCCCGGCGGTTTTTCCGGTCCGCCGCCCCAGCGGCGATGTTCTGCTCCACCGTCATGTTGGGGAACAAAGCATAGTTTTGAAACAGATAGCCCACCTGCCGCTTCTGGGGGGGCAGGTCCACTCCCTTGGCTGAGTCAAACAGCACCCGGCCGTCCAGTTCGATGTGCCCCTCATCCGGGCGCTCCACTCCCGCAATACACTTGAGGGTCAGGCTCTTGCCGCAGCCGGAGGCTCCCAACAGACCTGTGACCCCCTCCCCGGCAGAAAACCGGCTCTCCAGGGTAAAGTTCCCCAGATGCTTTTTGATGTCCACGATCAATTCCAATTCAGCTTCCCTCCTTTCCTGCCCGGCGCACCCGGCGGTCCTTTTTTTCCAGCATATTCACAGTCAACAGCACCACGGCGGAGATGACCACGTTCACCATCACCCACCGAAAGGCCATGGCATCGTCGTTGGTGCGCCACAGCTGATAGACGGTTGTAGAGATGGTGGCCGTCCGGCCCGGGGTGTATCCGGCGATCATGGACGTGGCTCCATACTCCCCCAGGGCACGGGCAAAGGCCAGCACCGTGCCCGCCAGGATGCCCTGGCGGCAGCAGGGCATCCGCACCCGCCAAAATATCCAGGTGTTGGACCGGCCCAGGGTCTGCCCCGCCTGGGAGAGGGTCTCGTCAAAGCTCTCAAAGGCCCCCCGGGCGGCGCGGTACATCAGGGGGAAGATGACCACTGCGGTGGCAAAGATGGCCGACCACCAGGTCATGGTCAGCCGCAGGCCGAACTGTTTCAGGACCCAGGCTCCCACAATGCGCTTGGGCCCCAGCAGGCGCAGCAGCAGATAACCCACCACCGTGGGGGGCAGCACCAGAGGCAGGGTGAACAGTACATCCAACACCCCCTTGATCCACCGAGGCGTTCTGGCTACATAATAGGCTGCGGCGATGCCGAGGAAAAAGATGAGCACCGTAGAGACAGCCGCAATGCGCAGCGAATTATAAAGTGGGAACCAATCCACAAAACTCCTCCTATCAAAACAAGGCGGGCGGGAGTGCGGCTCCCACCCGCCTAGCAGGTCTCTTGGTCTGTCAGGGCTTGGAGAAGCCAACGTTCTCGAAGATAGCGGTGGCCTCGTCGCCGTTCAGATAGTCCAGCAGAGCCAGGGCCTTCTCCTGGTTCTGGCTGTCCTTCAGCACGGCGGCGGGATAGATGACCTGACCACACATGTCGGACGTGGCAGCATCCACGGCAGTCAGCCCGGCGGAATAGGCGTCGGTTGCATAGATAATGCCGCAGTCCACGGTGCCTTCGCTGACGGCGGTGGTGACTTCCTTCACATTGGAGCCATAGGTCAGTACCCCGGCAGCATCCATCTGGGCCTGATCCAGACCGTAATAGGCAAAAATTTTCTGGCTGTACTGGCCCACGGGCACGTCGCTGTTGCCCACAGCCAGCAGCACGTCGCCAGAACGGAGCAGGTCGGCAAGCTGGTCAAAGTTTTCTACCCCCTTGGGATTGCCCTCGGGCACGGCCAGGGTCACCTTGTTCTGCAGCAGGTCCATGCGGCTGCCCTCGGCCAGCATATCCAGGCCTTCGGGGTTCTTCTCGGCATCCTGAGCCAGGGCGCCGTCCAGGGCATTCATCTGCTTGGGGGCGGCAGAGATAAACAGGTCGCACACTGCGCCCTCCTTGATCTGGGTGAGCAGGTCGCCGGAGGAGGCAAAGTTGAACACCAGCTTTACACCGGGGTCCACAGTCTGATACTGCTCTGCGATCTGGGTCAGCGTCTCGGTCATGGAGGCGGCAGCAAAGACCACCAGCTCAGTCTGGCCGCCGAACTGGCTGCCGCTGCCAGAGGCAGAGCCGTTGGCGGGGGCTCCGTCGCCGCAGGCGGTCAGGGACAGGGCCATGGCCGCAGCCAGGGCCAGGGAAAGCAGTCTTTTCATAGGAAGTTGCTCCTTTCCAACAAATTCTGCCCAAGCGGGCGGTTCATTCAAAAAACGGACATCCGCTTTTTTGACGCAGTTTTATTCACCGGGCGCAGTTTCCTCCGGTTCCCTTCAAAATCTCCAGTCCATGGTCCAGGGCGGGCAGGATGGCCTGCAGGCACTCCCGAACAGCCTTTGGACTGCCAGGCAGATTGACAATCAGGGTCCTGCCCCGGATGCCCGCCGCCGCCCGGGACAGCATGGCCCTGGGGGTGATCTGAAGGGAGTAATAGCGCATGGCCTCCGGGATGCCGGGGGTGGGGCGCTCCACCACCGCCATGGTGGCCTCGGGGGTCACGTCGTTGGGGGAAAAGCCGGTGCCGCCGGTGGTGAGGATCAGATCGGCCAGGCCGCCGTCACACAGGCGGCGCAGCTCTCTCTCCAGCATCTCACGCCTGTCTGGTAGCAAAGTTGTCTGGACCACCGTCCAGCCCCGCTCCTCCACCATCTCCTGAATGGCGGGGCCGCTCAAGTCGGCCCGCTTGCCCGCATAACCGGAGTCGCTGAGGGTGATAACGGCCACTCTCATGTCTCGCCGCCCTCCTTTAATAAAATCAGTTCGTCCCCCACGGAGATGGTCCCCCCGTGGAGCACCCGGGCGAACACACCCTCCCGGGGCATGATGCAGTCGCCCACCTGGTGATAGATGGCGCAGTGGGCGTGGCACTGCTTGCCGACCTGGGTCATCTCCAGTTCCACCTGGCCGCAGCGGAAGCGGCTGCCCACAGGGAGGGTCTTAAAGTCAAAGCCGGCCACCAACAGGTTCTCCCCAAAGGCCCCGGCTCCCACCTGAGCTCCCCGGGCCCGGAACTCCTCCACCCGGTCCAGAGACAGCAGCGACACCTGGCGGTGCCATTTCCCTGCGTGGGCATCCTCCCGGATGCCCCAGTCGGCCACAAATTCCGCCCGGCCCACGTCCTGCTTCTGGGTCCCTTTTTTCTCGCTGATACACACGGCGGCTACCCGTCCCATAGTTTCAACCTCCGATCTCGCTCATGGTGCGATGCTCGTCCCCCGGGGCATCCGGCTGAGAGAAGTGGTGTCCCCTGGGCTTTTGATAGATGGCCTCCTGCAGTACGGCCTGGAGGAGGAAGCCCCCCATGCCGCTGCGCACCAGTCCACGCACACTTAGGTCTGAGTCATACTGCAGACAGGGCTTTACCACTCCCTCCGGGGTGATGCGGATGCGGTTGCAGCCCTCGCAGAAGGGCTGGCTGACGGCGCTGATAAAGCCCACCCGCCCGGCGAAGCCGGGGAAGGCGACCAGTCGGGCCGGCCCCTCCTGTCCCGCTGTCTCCACGGGGGATGCCGGACCGAAGGCCCGCTCCAGGGCGGTATGCACCTCCTGCGGGTCGGCCCCGGCCATATCCCGGCCGCAGCCAATGGGCATCAGCTGGATAAAGCGCACGTCCAGGGGCGGGCCGCTCCGGGCCAGTTGGGCCAGGGGGACCCACTGGCTGCGGTTCTCCCTGGTGGGTACGCAATTCACCTTTACTTTCAGGCCCGGGGTATTCCGGGCGGCCTCCAGTCCGGCCAGGGCCCGGGCCAGCTCGTCCCGGCGGGTGATGGCCTGATATACCTGGGGCTCCAAGGCATCCAGGCTGATGTTCACCCCGTCCAGTCCCGCCTGCATCAGACCGGACAGCTGGTCGGAGAGCAAAATTCCATTGGTGGTCAACCCCACCCAACGAATCCCTGGGATGGCCTTCAGTCCCGCCACCAGGTACGTCAGGTCCCGGCGGACCAGGGGCTCGCCCCCGGTGATACGCACCCGGTCGATGCCCAATCCGGCCAGCGCCCGGACGATCTCCAGCATCTCCTCGTAGGTCAGTACCTGGTCATGGGGCACCGGAGTCACGCCCTCCTCCGGCATGCAATAGCGGCAGCGCAGGTTGCACCGGTCCGTCACCGACAGGCGCAGATAGTGGATGTCTCTTCCCCAGCAGTCGGTCATGTCTGTTCCTCCTCCCGGCGGTATTGGCCGGACTTTCCCCCGTCTTTATACACCAGGTGGATGTCAGACAGCTCCATACCCCGGTCCATGGCCTTGCACATGTCATAAATGGTCAGCAGGGCGGTGGTCACGCCGGTGAGGGCCTCCATCTCCACCCCGGTCTGTCCCCACAGCCGGGCGGTGCATTGGGCCAGGACGGCGCTCTCCTGCTCCAGAATAGTGAAGTCCACCGACAGATGGGACAGGGCCAGGGGGTGGCACAAGGGGATAAGCTCCCAGGTGCGCTTAGCCGCCATGATGCCCGCCACCCGGGCCACCCCCAGCACGTCGCCTTTCGCAGCGGTCCCCCGGACAATGGCCCGGAGCACATCCGCAGACATGGTGATCTTCCCCTGGGCTGTGGCCGTGCGCAAAGTGGCGTTTTTGGCGGACACATCCACCATCACGGCGTTGCCCTGTTCATCAAAATGATTCAGTTGGGACTGCATGATCCCGCCTCCTCTTCTGCGTTATTTCAGTCGCCCTTGCCGAAGGGACAGATGGGATAGTGGCACTGGCCGCAGCCCAGGCACAGGCCGCCGTTGCCCAGACGTTTGATCTCCCACCGGGTGATGGGCACGTCGGCCACGATGCGGGGCAGCAGCAGGTCGAAAATGGTGGCCTTGGCATACATCACGCAGCCGGGCAGGCCCAGCACCGGGGTCCCGTCGGCAAAATAGCTCACCAGGAACATGGCTCCGGGCAGCACCGGTGCGCCATAGGACACCACGTTCACCCCGGCGGCGGCGATGGCTGCGGGGGTCCGGTCGTCCGGGTCCACGCTCATGCCTCCGGTACACAAAATCATGTCCACTCCAGCGGCGTGGAACTGACGGATGGCGGCGGTGATGGCCTCCCTGTCATCTCCGGGACAGCACTGGCGGACGATCTTACAGCCGTACTCCGCCAGCTTCTGCCGCACCACGGGGGTAAAGGCATCCTGAATAAGGCCGTTTGCCACCTCGCTGCCCGTGGTCACCAGACCGCAGGTCTTGCGCTTCCAGGGGTGGATGGACAGGATGGGCGTACCGCCCGCCTTCTCCTCCGCCGCCTTCAGCTTTTTCTCCTCGATGACCAGGGGAATGATACGCATACCCGCCAGCTTATCCCCGGCGCACACGGCGGAGTTGTTGTGCCGGGTGGCGACGATGATCTCGTCCTCGTCGTTCACGGCGTTCAGCCGCTCCACGTCCACCCGGAACAGACCGTCTCTCTCCGCCAGCAACTCGATCTTGCCCTCCTTCACCTGGGTAGGGCGCATATTGTCATTTCTGCACAGGGCCAGCAGCCGCAGGGCGGCCTCGTTCTCGTGGAGCATCCCGGGGGTCTTCTCCCATACATACAGGTGCTCCTTGCCCATGGACAGCAGTACGGGCACGTCTTCCTCCGTGACGATATGCCCCTTGCGGAAGCGGGCATCTTTTGTCACGCCGGGGATGATCTGGGTCATGTCGTGGCACAGCACATGCCCCACGGCGTTTTTCGTGTCGATTAGCTTCATGGTTACAGTTCGTCTCCCTCCTGCCAGTCCCGTCTGCCTCCGGCCCGGTATTCGATGAGCTGCCCGGCGATGGAGATGGCGATCTCCGCCGGGGTCCGGCCCCCGATGGGCAGGCCAATGGGGGTGACGATGCGCCGCAGCTGCTGTTCCGAATAGCCCATTCTCCGCAGACTGGCAAAGGCGGCGGCGGACTTGCGGGTGCTGCCGATGAGGCCGATGTATCGTGCCGGGGTGTGCAGCACCTGCTGCTGGACCAGCAGGTCGTTCTGGTGCCCCCGTGTCATGATGCATACATAGTCGTCGGCGGTGATGTCCAGCTCCTGCCGGATGCGGTCCATGGGAAAGCACCGGGTTCCCCGGGCAAGCGGGAACAGAGCGGGGTCTGCAAACTCCTCCCGGTCCTCCACGATGACGCTGGGAAAGTCCAGGGGGGCCAGCACCGGCACCAGAGCCTGAGCCACATGGCCCCCGCCGAAGAGATACACCGTGCCCGCGTGCTGGACCTGCTCGCAGAACCAGCGCTCTCCCGTCCGGCCCAGCACCCGGGGGTCCTGCCCCAGAGCCGAGATGACGGCGGCGGGAGGCGTGCAGGGGCTCTCCCCCCGGCCCCGGGGCCACAAGGTCAAGGTGCCCGCACCGTCCAGAGGCGTAAGCAGCCAGAAGGGCGTGCCCGATGCAAAGCGCTGGGCGCTGTCCCGGCACAGGGCCAGCACGGCCTCATCCCCGCCGGAAAGCGGCAGAAAATGCACCTCCACCGCCCCGCCGCACACCATACCCAGCCCCGCCTTGTCCTCGGGGCTCAGGTCAAAGCTGTCGCAGCAGGGTGTGCCGCCCAGGCGCTGCCGGGCCAGCCGGATGCACCGGTCCTCCACCGCCCCGCCGCCGATGGTCCCGGCCGCCCAGCCCCGGTCCGTCACCAGCATTCTGGCCCCCGCTCCCCGGGGAGTAGAGCCGGAGCTGGCGATCACCGTCACCAGCACGGCATTCTGTCCGGCAGACAGGACCTGCTCCAACACAGCAAGAAGTTTTTTCATCGTTCCTCCTTCGCCCCCGCGGGGCTGCGCAGATATTCCGGAAACACCTGGTCAAACAGCGCCCTGGCCTGCTGGGACACGGTCTCGTGAAATCGGCGGTAACAGGCCAGCAGCTCCGCCCCCCGGATGGTGAGAGACGAGCCTCCCCCATCCGCCCCGCCGGGCCGGCGCAGGGCCACGGGAAATCCCAGCTCCCGCTCCATGGTGTTGATCATCTTCCACCCCTTGGAGTAGGAGATGTGCATACAGGCGCAGGCCGCCTGAAGCGAGCCCGTCTGCCCGATCATATCCAGCAGCTGCACGCTCTCGGTGGTGAGAAACAGCTCCGTCATGCCGATGTTCAGCTGCAGGTCCAGCCGCAGCTCCCCGTGGCCCCGCAGGCGGCTTTGATAGTGTAGCAGGCGGCGATAGTCCTCCGGCGTATCCGCATCCATGAGTACGGCGGGGTCGCCGGTCTCTACCCCGGTCACGTCCAGCACTCCCTGCTGTAAAAGTCCCTTCAATCCGCCGGGGCCCCGCCAGGTCATGGCCCGCCCTATCGCCGGGCGGCGCAGCAGCAGCGGGTGGCCCCCCCGACCATGGCACAGGGGCCGGATCACGTCCCCCGGCTGCGTCAGCATGCGTTTGAGCGTGTCAGGGGACACCAGGGGCACATCCGCCGGGGTGACGAACACCTGGTCCGCCTCCGGCGGCAGGGCTGCCAGTCCCAGTTGGAGAGATGCAAGCATGTCCGTCTGGGCAAAGCGCTCGTTTTTTTGAAACATAACGCCGCTATAGCGCAGATGCCGCTCCAGGACAGCGCTTTGATACCCGGTGACCACCACAATGGGGGCGGCCCCTGCGGTACGCAGTGCGTCGATGGTGTGGCCGATGACAGTGGAGCTGCCCAGGCAGAGCAGGGGCTTGAAGTCCCGCATTCGGGATGACAGCCCGGCAGCGGCGATCACAGCGGCGGTGGACATGGGACAGCCTCCTCCTCAAATTCGTTGTTCAGACATTAACATATCGCCGTTGAAAAATCGTCAAAGGAGCTTTTGGGGCCGTTCAACGTTTTTTCAATGCTGATATGCTATCTTATCTGTAAACAGAGGAAGGAAGCCGAAAAACGGGCCTTCCACGGGAGGAGGAAGCGATTATGAAGCTGGTCGGAACAGCGCAGCCCATTCATGATGCCCGGGGAAAAGCCACGGGACGTCTGCGCTTTGCCTGCGACATGAATCTGCAGAATATGGCTCACCTGGCCATGGTGTTCAGCACCATCCCCCACGGCTATGTCACCGCCATTGATGACTCGGCGGCCCTGGCTGTGGAGGGAGTCTACGCCGTGCTCCACGCCTTCAACACCCCGGAGTACCGCTTCAACCACTACCGCACCCAGTTCCAGCAGGCCCAGCCCCTGCCCCCGGAGGAGTGCGTGCTCCAGCGCTATGTCCGCTTCATCGGCGACCGGGTGGCTGTGGTGGCCGCCAAGGACGAGGAGACGGCCAGGCGGGCCGCCGCTCTGGTAAAGGTGACCTATGAGGAGCTGCCCTTCGCCGTGGATTTTGACGATGCCCTGGCTGGCAAACACTGCAAGCCGGGCGAAAATCCCGTGGTGGATGAGGGGACCCTCACCGTGGGCGAGCACCAGCCCGACGAGGAGGCCGGCGTGGTCGTCACCGTCCACAACGAACTCAGCCGTCTGCACCATGCGGCCATGGAGACCCACGCCTGTCTGGCCGAATATGACCCGGATGAGGATGAACTGACCATCCAAAGCCCCAACCAGGCCGTGTTCGGCATCCGCACCGTCATCGCTGACATGCTGGGCATGCCCTATAACCGGGTGCGGGTGGTCAAAACCACCATGGGCGGTTCCTTCGGCGGCAAGCAGGAATGGATGCTGGAGCCGGTGTGCGCCGTGGCCGCTCGTGTATTAAAGCGGCCGGTAAAGCTGGTCTATAATCGAGAGGAGACCATGCGCTCCACCTATTGCCGCAGCGCCATGCGGGGCGACTTGCGGGGCGTGTTCCGCAGGGACGGCACCCTGCTGCGTCTGGATCTGGATATTCTTTTGGATGCGGGAGCCTACATCGGCAACTCCCTGGACTATGTCCGGGCCCCCTTCGGCAAATTCTTCCGGTGTTACCGTGTTCCCTTCGCCACCCTGCACTCCCGGGTGGTCTCCACCAACACCACCCCCTCCGGTGCCTTCCGCAGCTGGGGCGTGGCCGAATACTATGTGTTCATGGAGCACCTGATGAACACCGCCGCCCGCCAACTGAACCTCGACCCGGTGGAGCTGCGGGTGAAAAACGTGCTGCTGCCCGGGGAGCAGGACATCAAGATGCAGCTGCCTGTGGAGGAGGCCCGCACGAAAGAGTGTCTGCTCCAGGGGGCGGAGCACTTCCGCTGGAAGCAGCGCCGGGCAGAGGATGCCGCCTTCAACGCCAAAAGCCCCCGCTATAAGCGGGGCACCGCCGTGGGCTGCGCCGGTCACACCAATACCTATTATTCCCGCTTCAACGACTTTGCCGGAATGGAAGCCCGCATGTGCGACGACGGCACCGTCCAGGCCAACGTGTCCATCCACGACCACGGCTGCGGCACCGTGCAGGCCTTTAAAATGATCCTGGGGGAGGAACTGGACCTGCCCACCGACCTCATCCGCATGAAAGAGGCAGACACCGGCCACACCCCCTATGACTACGGCTGCTTCTCCAGCCGCAGCACCTTTGTCCTGGGACGGGCCGTGCAGGAGTGCGGCAAAAATCTGAAGCGGGAGATCCTGAACACCGCCTCCCAGATGCTCCACATCCCGGCAGATCAGCTTTATGTCGATCGGGGAACCGTGAAGCGGCGGGACTATGACAACATATGCCTGACCTATGCGGACATCTCCCAGTGGGCCATTCTCAACCGGCGGCAGGAGCTCTTTGCCGATGCCCGCTATCACAATCTGACCAACCCCACCGTCACCGGGACCCACTTTGTCCAGGTGGAGGTGGACACCTGGACCGGCCTGACCAAGGTGCTGGACTATCTGGCCCTGCATGACGTGGGCCAGGCCATCAACCCCGCTTTGTGCATCGCCCAGACCCAAGGTGCGGTGCAGATGGGCTGCGGTGCGGCCCTGCGGGAGCAGTACACTTATGACGCAAAGGGCCGCCCGGTCTCCAGCCTGTCCAAATACCACCTGATGAATGCCCCAGACCTGCCCGACATCCGTGTGGAGCTCATCCAGGACGGCCGCTCTCAGGAGGGGCCCTTCGGAGCCAAGTCCATCGGCGAGATCGGCATGGCCCCCGTGGCCGCCGCCGTGGCCGGGGCCGTGAACCAGGCCCTGGATGCCGACCTGCAGGTCATCCCCATGGACCCGGACCGGGTGCTGGAATACATCGCCAAGAGGGGGGAAGCGTAATGCTGCTTGAATTTTATGTGAATGACCATCCCGTCACTTTGGAAACTGAACCCCAGCGCCGGCTGCTGGACATCCTGCGGGAGGATTTAGGGCTCACCGGCACCAAGGAGGGCTGCTCCGAGGGGGAGTGCGGCGCATGCACCGTGCTGCTGGACGGCCTGGCTGTCCACTCATGTCTCACTTTAGCCGCTCAGCTTCAGGGCCGCCAGGTAGTCACCATCGAGGGACTGGAGAAAAACGGCGAGCTGGACATTCTCCAGCGCTGCTTTGTGGAGGAGATCGCCATCCAGTGCGGCTTTTGCACCACGGGCATGATCATGTCCGCCAAAGCGCTGCTGCTACAGAACCCTCACCCCAGCGAGGAGGAGATCCGTGTGGCCCTGTCAGGCAACCTGTGCCGCTGCTCGGGCTATGTGCAGATCATCAAGGCGGTCCAGCGGGCCGTCCGGGAACTGGAGGTGGCAAAGAAATGACAACTTCTTTTATCCCCAAAACCCTGGAGGAGCTGGGCCGGGACCTGGCCCGACTGCCCGAGGACAGCCTGATCCTGGCTGGGGGCACCGATCTGGTCATCCATATGCACAGCCGCCACATGCGGCCCCAGGCCCTGCTGTCCCTCAGCGACGTGGAGGAGCTGCGGCAGATCGTCATCACCCCGGAGCTTGCCAGCATCGGGGCCATGGCCACCATGGCCCAGGTGGTCGCCGCCACCGATGGGCTGGAGGACCTGCAGGCCCTGGCCCACGCCGCCAGTGATGTGGGTTCCCCCCAGATCCGCAATAAGGGTACCATCGGCGGCAACGTGGCCAACGCCTCCCCCGCCGCCGACCTGCCCCCTGTACTGTGGCTGCTGAACGCCCAGGTGGAGATCATGGGGCCCGGAGGTGCCACTCGGGTCATCCCCATACAGGAGCTGCCCACCGGCGCCAAACCCGCCACGATCCTGGCCCGGAACGAGGTGCTGGTCCGCTTTCTCATCGACCGCACCGCCCTGAAGGGCTGGCGCACCGTATTCTATAAACTGGGCCACCGCTCCCAGGTGACCATCTCCCGCATCGGCATGTCCATTGCCATCCTTCAGGACGAGTGCGGCATCATCCAGGATGCCCGGGTGATCGTAGGCGCTATCAAGCCTGTGCCCTACCGTCTGCCTACCGCCGAAAACATCCTGCGGGGCAACCGCCCTGACCCAGAGCTGGGTCCCCGGCTGGGAGCGACCTTTAAGGGCAACACCCGCCGGGTGTATAAGGAGGAGGCCGCCAAGGGGGCCTTTGCCAATGCTCTGGCCCGTTTTTAAACAGAATCCTGTCCTCTTTCCAAACAGAAGCGGGGCGGACCGTGATCATCCGGTCCGCCCCGCGGTCTGTCCAGGCCGCCGCTTCGGCAGCGTGTTTTCCCCTGGACGCATGGTTTATTGATACTCTGCGTTTAGAAACATGGGTTTGATGGCAACGACCTCGTCGTATTCCTCCTGCGAAACTTCCACATCGGCATTCAGGGCTTTCAGATCGGCTTTTACAACCTCAAGCGCCTGCTCCGCAGTCACGGCCCGCCCCTCTTCAATGACCCGCTGCATGCGGCGCAGCACGGCCGGGTGTGCGTAGCGGGCCGGCAGCGGAAAGTTTATGGCGGCGGAGAGATACCGCTGCATGTTCTCCTGGGCCCGTGCATCATTTTCCATCACCGCTGTGCGGTTATTCCTCGCAGTGGGGAGCACGCTGAAGCCGGCGAAGGTAAAGATGGCAGCCAGACCGAACAGAGTGAAATAAATCGCAAATGTGCCGCCGCGCAGGAAGGAGAGCACCCCATAGGCCAGCGCGGCAAAGCCGAGCAGTGTGATCGCCATGGCCGCCCAGCGATAGCTTCCGCTTGTACACTGGTAATTGCGGCGGCGCTTTGCGGCAGAACTCAGATGCTCTGCCAATTCAGGGCGCTGCTGGAGATAGTCGATCGCCCGATCCAGGGCCCGGACGGTCTTTTTCGCCGGTTCGCTCATTGGCGGGCGGTTTTTTCTCTCTGTCTCCCGGCGTATGCGCGCTTCCTCGATCCGCTTTTCAGCCGCTGCGCTCACGCAAGGGATATCAGGATATGTCTCGCGGACAACGGCCAAAAGTTCGTCGATCTGCGCCTCATATTTGAACTGAAACGCCTTTTCACGCCCGCCGTCAAACACAACGACCAGATAGGCCAGGGTGGCAAAAATACCTTTTCCAGAAAAGCCGCCCTTACTCATTGCAATGCGCTTGTAAACGCGGTCTACTGCGGAAAATGGGATATAGTAACGGCGGTCAAGGAAATAGCTGTTCAGATAAAGCGCCTGCTTTCCAACCCCGCACGGGCCGATTTTCCGGCAGCGTTTTTTGTCCTCCGCAAGCGCCGCAGCTTCAATGCGCACCGCACTGAGCGGATAAGGTCTCAACATTTCCTGTCACCTCGATCGTAGACGATTACAGCCGGCCGAACGGAGCGAACGGCCGGCTGTAGATAGGATTCACATACTCATGACACGGTCAGGCAGCTTTTTGGGCAGCGTGCTTCTTGGTGGCGCGGATAAAGAGCGCCAGCAGCAGCGCCGCAAACAAAATGCCGATGGGATAGGCCAGCGCCGTGTTGTAGATCACAGCGCCATCTGCGGTCTTGCCGTTGAGCAGCCCGCCCAGGCACTCCGGTGCCAGAATGAAATAGGTGCTGGAAACGGCGCTCATAAACGTCGCCGGAACGGCAGCGATCCAATAGTTCTTCTTCTCGGTGAACAGATACATGGCCGCCGCCCACAGGACGATCATAGCCAGCGTCTGGTTCGTCCAGCTGAAGTAACGCCAGATCACGGTATAGTTGATAAAGCCGGTCGCATTGCCGATGCCCAAAATGGCACCCACGCCCAGGACAGGGATGCACAGCTTCAGGCGGTTTACATACGGGCCCTGATCGATATGGAACCAGTCGGACAGGGTCAGGCGGGCGGAACGGAACGCCGTATCACCCGAGGTGATGGGGCAGACCACCACACCGATCATGGCCAGGGCGATGCCCACACCGCCCATCGTCTTGGAGCAGACATCGTAGATCGCAGCGGACTGACCGCCTGCAAGCACTTCGGCCAGGCCGGTGTTCAGCCCACCGGTGACCTCGTACAGCGCACAGCCTGCGGCCGCCCAGATCAGGGCGATGATGCCCTCTGCTACCATTGCGCCGTAGAACACAAAGTGCCCCTGCTTCTCATTTTTCAGGCAGCGAGCCATCAGCGGCGACTGGGTGGAGTGGAAGCCGGAAATAGCGCCGCACGCAACCGTGATGAACATAAAGCTCCAGATGGGGGTCCCGGACGGGTGCATGTTATACAGATGGGTCCAGATCTCCGGGATCGTGTAGTTCGGATTTGTATAGATGCCGATGATCACGCCCACCGCCATGATGATCAGGCACATACCAAACAGGGGGTATACCTTGCCGATGATCTTATCGATGGAGATGAAGGTCGCAATAAAGTAATACACCAGAATGAGGATCAGCCAGAACAGCGTGGTGCAAAGCAGGCCGGAGACCCCGCTGTTCTTACACAGCGTAACGATCAGGCCGGCGGGGCCCACCGCAAACACCGTGCCCACCATGATCAGCAGCACCACCGAGAACACGCGCATCACATTCTGCATCGTGTGGCCCAGATATTTGCCCGTGACCTCTGCGATGGATGCGCCGTCGTTTCGCTCGCTGATCATGCCGGAGAAGTAATCATGTACACCGCCGGCAAGGATGGTACCAAAGGTGATCCACAGGAATACCACCGGCCCCCACAGCGCACCCTGAAGCGCGCCGAAGATCGGGCCAAGGCCTGCAATATTCAGCAGCTGCACCAGGAAGAGCTTCCACTGCGGCATGACAACATAATCGACCCCATCATTTATCCGCACTGCCGGGGTCTCGCGGTCGTCAGGACCGAAGGTGTTGTCTACGATCTTACCATAGGTCAGATACCCGGCGATCAATAACAACAGACATAAAATAAAACTGATCATACTACTGCTCCCTCCTAAAAATTCCGAAAATCCTCACACAAACTTTCCCTTTTCGGCATCTTCTATTATGAACATCTGCATCCAAAATGCAAGGAGAACATGCAGCAATTTTCAACAATCTTTTGCATAAAAACAGCGGTGCGTTCTGTCAAGATGGAACTGCACCGCTGTCTCTCCGCCTGTCACTCCGCCGAGATCATATAGTAGTACACGGGCTGGCCGCCGGGGAGAAGGCTGACCTCCGCGTTGGGGCAGGCGGCGGCAAAGATGGCCTCGGCCTTTTGCCCCTGCTCCTCGGTGACATCCTCGCCATAGAAGATAGAGATGAACTCCGCGCTCTGGTGGGTGTCAGACCGGGCCAGCCGGTCCAGCAGGGCATCCAGGTCCTGGTCGGTGCCGAAGAGCTGGTGCTCCTCCAGGGCCAGATAGTCCCCCTGGTGGATGGCAAAGCCGTCGAAGTCGGAGTCCCGGGCGGCATAGGTGATCTCGCTGGTGCGCACCTTTTGGAATGCCTCGGTCATGGCAGCGGTGTTCACTTCCTCCTCCGCCTCCGGGTCGGCCACCAGCATGGCGGCCACGCCCTGGGGCACCGTTTTGGTGGGCAGGATGACCACCTTTTTGTCCTCGCACAGGGGGACGCACTGCTGGGCGGCCATGATGATATTCTTGTTATTGGGCAGGATATAGACGATCTCCGCCGGGGTGGCCTCCACCGCCTTGAGGATGTCCTCGGTGGAGGGGTTCATGGTCTGGCCGCCTCCCACCAGGCCGTCCACGCCCAGGTCCCGGAACACGTCCTCCAGGCCCTGGCCGGCACACACGGCCACATAGCCGAACTTCTTCTCCGGCGCGGCCTTGACAGGCTGCCGGGCAGTCTCGCCCCGCTCCAACTCCTCCTCGATGGCGGCCAGGTCGTCGGTGCTCTGGACATGCTTGCCCGCGGCCAGGTCGTCGGCCTGGGTGCGCATGTTCTCGATCTTGGCCAGCTCCAGGGTGCCGTATTTCTGGGACTCGGTGAGGGCCTGGCCGGGGATGTTGGTGTGGACGTGGACCTTAAAGGCCTCGTCGTCCTCGCCGATGACCAGGCTGTCGCCGATGCTGTTGAGGTAGCGGCGCAGGGGCTCCAGGTCCACATCAGCGGCCTTTTTCCGCACGATATACACCGTGTCAAAGGCGAAGGTGATCTCCTCGGCGGCCATCATCTCAAAGTCGGCCTTGTCGGCGGGGGCGGACTGCTCCTCCTCGGTCTCGGGCATGGGCTTGCCCTGCAGTTCGTCCAGCATACCCTGCAGAATGACCAAAAAGCCCTTGCCGCCGGCATCCACCACCCCCGCCTTTTTCAGCACGGGGTTCTGGTCGATGGTGTGGTCCAGGGCTGCACCATCGAAGCCGGCGAAAACATCATCGTCCAGGATGGCATCCAAGGGCTGGGCAACTCGGTTGTGCGCGCTCATAAAAGCGTCTATGCCGGCTATCTGGAACGCTGCACCATCTATGCCCGGGAGTCGGTACAGGCCAACTGCATCGTAGACTGCCGCGTCTATTCCAATGGCACTGTAACCGCCCGCACCGGGCCGGGAGCCATCGTCTCCGGCTCTATCCATTGTTCCGGCGGGGTATCGGCCCGGATCATTGGGTCCAAGGCAGCTGTTCACACCAAAATCACCATTGGCGGATCTCCTTATGATATGTCCGACCGCAAGGAGATCATCTCCGAACTGGAGGTTATCAACAAGAGCATCCAGCAGCTTTCC